>OIEH01000122.1_pt1 | contig 54109 bp, 46 predicted proteins | sample 1604811 | NCBI WGS metagenome assembly OIEH01 (sample SAMN01760945, study PRJEB22395) | human gut metagenome | reverse complement strand
CATAGTTTTTAACTCCTTATTGTATTTCGATTAAGCCGTCGCTGTATTCTTCTATACCGTCATACTTGAAACTTTCGCCGTAGCGTTCGTAGTCGATATAATCTTCAAGTTCAGACGGAATATTGTAACCGCAGCAGTTAAGCATTTCACGTCCGTAATCTTCCCACGAATAACCGCTCCAAAGGTTTATTTCATCGTCCCAACGGTCGCCGTGCGAGTTGACTTTTTCTTCAAAATCGTCGAAATTGCGGACTTCGAGAAAAGCACAAAAGACTTTATACTTGTAATCGTCGTCAAGAACGCCCGATTCTTTTAACGTGTTGAATAACGTTTCGGGGTTGACGTAATCCCAATTCACAGAACGGTCTGCAATACCTTCGATATCCTGTATGAACAGTTCTTCGTCAATGCCGTCAAGTTCAAAGCCTTCTTTTTTGAGTTCTTCAACGATTTCGTCCCAGTCGGAATAATCCGAAAGGTCAAGCCATTTCGAGCCTAACGCTCTTTCGTTGCATTCGTTATACGAACCCCAAGAGCCTATTACGATATTGATGTTACCATTCATTTTGGTTGCCTCCTTCGATAGCGATTTTTCTTCAATCATATCTTGCACTTCGTCAAGCAGTTCTTCTAAGTCGATAATAGGTGTATTCATTATTTGCAAGCCTCCGTTTCGTCGATATAAATTTTTTCATAGGTGTTACCGTATTCGATGTAATGACCGCGTTCGTCTTCAAACACTTGATAATCCAGAACGCTTATGCGTCCTTGTTTCGTAACGGCAAAAGTGATAAGTTTCTTGTCGGGGCAGTACATAACGGTGTCAAATCTTACAAGACATTCACCGTCGTTGTAATCGAACCCATCTGTGTCGATAAATGCAATTTCGTTAAGGTTAATCATTTTCAAATCCTCCTTATACCGTCTTGAACCATATCGAGTATTCAACTTCGATATCTCTGCCTTCGTATTCGTAATACATAGTCACGTAACCTTTGTATTCATTTTCTTTTCCGAATACAGGGAAACAATGCTGTTCAACGTCATCGAAAGCGCGGGTGTATTGTTTGCCGTTTTTTGAAACGCATTTACAAAACAACGTGCCTTCATCGTTGATGAATCCGAGACCGGATAACTGTTCGTCAGAATTTCTGACTTTTCTGATTGAGTAAACTACTTTTTTCATTTTTTTGGAATACCTCCATATTTTATTTTGCCTTTCGGCAGGGGCAAAGTAGCACAGGTCGAAACTTATTTGATTTGTAAATAATGTTGCAATGGGCAATAGCAACTACAAACTCGTTTTGAGAGAAAAATAGTGCCGTAAAAAGAAAAGAGCCAAACTCTTTCGAGTCTGACTCAATCAGTAAACATAAAAGTTTTAAGTGCTATTTTTCGCGGTAGTTGCTATTGTCGCTGACTTGTGCTACAACAGCAACAACGAAAGGCAATTAAATATGGAGTCTTTACTTTTTATCAATTTTATCTTTACTTTTTGCTTTTATTGTGGTATAATAAGTAAAGAAATCGGGAGGCAGATATGTATTCTTATAAGCCATTAGAAAATAAGCTCAATGAAATTGGTTTAACCAAGTCTGACTTAACTACCAAACTCGGTATATCATCCAGAACTATTGCTAAAATTTCAAAGGGTGAAAAAATCGCAAATAATGTTCTTGTCAAAATAGCAGATTTTTTGCATTGCGGTCCTGAAGATTTGTTCAGAGAAGTTTGCGATAATCATATTCTGCAAATTTTGCGTGAAGAAAAAGAAGCAAAAATATCCGGCGGACTTTATCATGAATTACAAGTCAGAATGACATATAACTCTAATCATATCGAAGGTTCTAAGCTTACGGAAGATCAAACAAGGCTAATTTTTGAAACAAGAACCATTGACGTGGGCGACGGTATTCCGGTTGACGATATTATTGAAACAAGCAATCATTTCCGCGCAATCGATTATGTGATCGATAAGGCATTAGAGCCTTTGAGCGAAAATATTATCAAGCATCTTCATTTGCTATTGAAACAAGGAACCAAGGATTCATCTCTCGATTGGTTTGCCGTTGGAGATTATAAAAAGCGAGCAAATACCGTCGGAGGAAGAGAAACTTGCAAGCCGAGCGAAGTCCATAAAGCGATGGATAAACTCGTTATGAATTTTAATTCTAAAAGTGATATAACCATCGACGATATTATTGAGCTTCATGCGGATTTCGAATATATTCACCCGTTCCAAGACGGAAACGGCAGAGTCGGCAGGTTGATTGCTTTGAAAGAGTGCCTTAGATTTAATATAATTCCTTTTATTATAGAAGATTCCAAAAAGGCTTTTTATTATCGCGGGCTCGCAAACTGGAATCAAGAAAAAGGCTGGCTAAGAGATACTTGCCTTGATGGTCAAGACACATTCAAAAGAATTCTGAACGTCCTTGATATTCATGCATAGAGTCGGTGTTTTACTCTAAGTCCGTGATAGTTACAGAGCTTAAAAGCTCGGCACTTACAAAGACGGATAACTCCAACCCTTATTTTCCACAAGGCATAGTTTTGGCATAGTTTTAGGCATAAAAAATATTTTCGATAATAAAAATTGCTTGCATTGCTGTAAAATAGGATATAAAATGCAGGTAAAATACAGAAGTTGGCGAACAAAATGTGCAAAAATGAGTGTTTTTAATGGCGTTTGACAGGATAAAATGAATTCCTAAGGGTGAATTTTAGCCGTGTAAAACCACAAGATGTTGTGTTTTTTCGCTCATCAAAATCAATATATAGAAACAAAATCATTTCGAGTATAGTTTTGGCATAGTGTTCAATGCCGACGGTATCTTCCAAGTCATAAAATATCTTCCGTTTTATGAGTTTTCATTCCTAAAATAGAACAAGCATTTGGTTTTTTGGAGAAAAACATAAGAGAATTTCTCATTTGGGTTGAGATTCGTTGAAGGTCGTGTTAAAATCTAAACGTGAGTGCATCAAGTTGATTTTTTCTTTAGTGAAAAAGTTGTGCTGGATAACTCCAACCCTTATTTTCAAAACAGCATAGTTTTGGCATAGTTTTTGGCATAGAAATTGCTAAAAGATATGAAAATTGATGCTTGAAACATAAAAAACAGGGCAAAATAGACGAAAAATACACACAAAAGTGCGCGATTTGCAAGAAAATTGCCTATTTTAGAGCAATTTGGCGGCTCAGAATCGACTCCTAAGGGTTAGTTATGGGTTCGATTCCCGTCGGGAGTACCAAAACGACTGTGAAGACAGTCGTTTTAGTATTTTATCGCGTTAGTTATTCGTCCTTAAATTCGGTCAGCGTCCGCAAGAGCGCTTGGTTATAGTATTTTCTAAAGGTTGCTCACGGTAGGCTTGTATCCTAGGAGAAGGCTATTATCACGCCTATCAGTCCGCCTTTATCTTTTGTCTCGGTAATTGCCTTTTCATAGTCTTTGTTTTGTTGTGGGTTATCGAAGTGTTCTAGGAGTTCTTTGACCCGTCGCTTGGCTTTGGGCGTTGAGGGTATCTTATCCCAGCCACGGTCGTAGTTTGCCATGCCGTCTATCCATAATCTGCTTATTCTGCCGTCTTTGATTCCGTAGCCACTCGGCTCATCAAACACTTGTACGTAGAATTTTATTCCGCCTATTGTTCCGAATTGCCAGTTGCCTTCCGTTTGGGTGATTTTTATCTTCATATCGCACCTCCGTATCGTTAAACAAACAATACCGTAAACGGCAATCAAAGTCCAGCATAACTCGCTGAAAACAGTAAAGAAAAACGACCGATTTCTCGGCCGTTTTAACATTGAATATCTACGTTAATACTTGAAATTATATCATTGACATTCTGGTCTAAAAGCAATTGCATCAATTATTTGCAAAACACCGTCAATAATCTCTTCTGGTGAGGTGTTTGAATTATATTAATTGCCAATCCTGCTACATTAGCGGAGTCCATCTCGTTACATAGAGTCTGTCAAAATGCAATTTATGTTAATAGAAATTTTAATGCTGCTCAGTTTATTCAGTCTAAAGGACGAATACACAGAATAAATATGCCTCACGGAACGACAGCAACTTATTATTTTCTGATGAATTCCAACACTGTTGACGATTCTGTTGGAGAAAAACTTGCCATAAAGGAACAACGTATGTTAGCAATACTAGATGACGATATTCAAATCGGTGGTTATGAGTTTGAAGATATCAGTTTTATGTCAAATAAAGGTATCGAGAATAAAGCTTTCAAACAAGAAATATTACTTTTTTCAAATGATTACATGGATGATTCTTTGGCAGATATAAAAACGGCTGTGAAGACAGTCGTTTTTATATGATGAAGAGGAAGGGCTGACGATTCAGAACGCACAAAGGATTTTCGGAAATAAGTTTTGATAAATGAAAAACAATAAGTTTACGGATGGAAAAATAGGGGATAAAGGTGGGGAAAAGAAAAAACAGGAAAAAGGAAACGAGACGCCGCAAAGGGCGTCCCGTCAGGTTTTGGGGGATTTAGGATTGTTATTTTGCGGGGACGAAGCCTGCGACAACCGCGAAGATCATAAGCGAGCAGCAGATGAGCATGCAGACAATCTGCACGGGTTTGCTGTTCTTGACGCGATTGACAAACTTGTCGAATTTTTCAAAGTAGAAGTTTTGTTCAAACCAGTTTTTGCCGCCGATCTGCAAAATGCCGCCGAATGTTAAGGTGCTTGCTCTGAACAGGAGCCAGAGACCGGGGTCGGGAGCCATACCGAATCTGCCCATTCCGACAAGAGGTCCGACGAAAACGGCAAGGATAGGCGCAAGCAGGAATCCGACGTGCATAAGCGCAACTGACGAAGAAAACTCGCCGGTAACGAACAACCAGTTCCAGATTGTGTAAGCGATCATCGTGGCGATGGTGATGCCAAGGCCGACGCTTGTCGTGCCGGATACCGCGCCGTTGAAAAGGTTGGACTGACCGGTGAAATACGAGGAAGTAAAGGCAACTTCGGTGCCGAGTTTTGAGAAACCGTCGATGAAGTAAATGGGGGAGTTGGCGGTTGTGGTAGTGCCCCAGGTCGAGCCCAGGAAGAGTGCCGACGCGCCGATTGCCATAAAGAGTCCCGAAACGCCGTTGAAGTATTGCTTGTTTTTGAAGAAGTCGGTCATCGTTGCTTCCAGAACGTTAATGATATAAAGTCCCAGCACGACGACAACGAAGATATCGCCGGGAAGGAGACCGAAGCAAGCAAACAAGACGATTGCTCTTCCGACGAGCAACGTGGTAAGTTTCAGCGTTTCGAAGAACACGGGCTTCATCGCGATCAGTACAAGGATACCGAGCACAAGGTTGAAGGGGATATTGCCGTACGCTTGGAATTTCGACGTGATGACGGAAACACCGAGAATCGTCGCCGTAAACATAAACCATTTGAGAATGGTGTCGAGTCCCGGCGTGACCTTGTAGTCAATCGCTTCGGGGCCGGGTGCAAACATTTTTTTGAGTCTTTCGACTCGCGCTGCTTTTTTTTCGCTGTCCATAATTTTGCTCCTGAATGTTTTTTGATTTCTAATCAAAGCATACCCGTCAAAAGTATATTTGTAAACGAAGATTTTGGGACTAAACGCCAAAATCGTCCCAAAATAGAACCAAAATAAAGAAAAGACCCGAAAATATTGATAAATAATTAACAATATGATATTATGATTAAAGAAGAAAGACAAAAAACGACAAAACCAGAAGTCTTTTTTCGGGTGGTGGGAAAATGTCCAAGGATACGACCAAACAACACATCACGGATTGTTTCAACGGATTGTCGAGAAAGTACACGCTTGACCAGATAACCGTCAATATGATTGCCGAGGCGGCGGGCGTTTCGAAGTCGACGTTTTATCGGCATTTTCTGGACAAGTACGACGTCATGAATTACAACTACAAAAGGGTGCTGGACGAGATTTTTTCGTTCAATGCCTGCAAGAGCTGGAACGAGTTGTTTTTAAGCATACTTTCGTTTATCGAGAAGGACATCAACAGGATAAGGCACGCCTTTTTATATCTCGGGACGAACTCTTACGAGCAGTACGTTTTCGAGTATTCGTTCAAACGTATGAACGAGAAGTGCGTCGAAAAACGCGGAAGCGAGTTGCGCGAAGACGAGATATTCACGGCAAAACTCATAATATACGGTTGCGTATACGCCGTAAAAGACTGGGTTTTCGGCGATAAGCGGGTGTCGCGGCAGGAACTTGCGCGCCAGATCGACAACGCAATCCCCGAAGAATACAAGGCGTTATTATAAGGTCGCGCACATAAAAACGCGCATAAAAAGAAATCAATAAAAAAATATAAACAAATCAGAAGAGGTACATTATGGCTATGAGAAAAAGCATTCTTCATCTGGTCAAAGTTATGGGCGGTCTCGCCGGAATGATGACCAAAATCACAGAAGACTCTCCCGAGTATTATGCGCTTAATTGTTTGACCGACGAAGAAGCGGACGTTGCCGCAAGTCTCGGACTGAGAAAACCCAGAACGCTCGAATACGTCGCCGACAAGTGCGGAAAATCGACGGAAGAAACCAAGAAGATTCTGGACAGACTCGGCCATCTCGGAGTAATCAAAATTTACACCGAAGACGGGCAAACCCTGTATTTCATGCAGATTTTTGCGCCGGGCACGCTTGAAATGATGGTGGGTTGCACCGAAAACGTCAAAGAGCACCCGGAAATCGCAAAGGCGTTCGAAGCGTACACCCGCGGACTTATGGAGTCCATGGGCACGATGTTGCCGTACGGCGCAAGTATGATGAGGGTTATCCCCATCGAATCCGCGATTGCGGGCGACAGTCAGGCGATCCCTTACGAAAAGATTTCTTATTATCTTGACAAATACGACACTTTCTCGGTGTCTCCCTGCTCGTGCAGACGTTCAAGGCGTTTGCTGGACGAAGGCTGCGGACACCTTGAAGACGACATGTGCGTCCAGATGGGTTCGGGCGCGGAATACTTCATCAAAACCGGCAAGGCAAGACAAATTACAAGGGAAGAAGCCGAGGCGATTTTCAAAAAAGCCGAAGAAAACGGACTTATGCACCAGATGCCCAACCTCGAAGGACCGGGCGAATCGGCGGCAATCTGCAACTGCTGCGCGTGCTCGTGCTTTGCAATCCGTATTTCCACGATGTTCAATTGTCCCGACGCGGAACGCAGCAACTACCATGCCGAAATCGATCAGGAAAACTGCGTCGCGTGCGGTCAGTGCGTTGAAAACTGCCCCACGAACGCGGTAAGACTCGGTCAGAAACTTTGCACGGTAACGCCCATCGAAACCCCCAAATACGACAAGGTTCGCAACACTGTCTGGGGCAAAGACAAATGGAACGTCGATTATCGCGAAAACAGACAAGACACCCTTGAAAGCGGCACCGCTCCCTGTAAGACCGCTTGCCCCGCGCACATCGCGGTTCAGGGCTATATAAGGCTTGCGTCTTTGGGCAAATATACCGAAGCGTTGGAACTTATCAAGAAAGAAAACCCGTTCCCCGCAATCTGCGGACGCATCTGCCCGCATAAGTGCGAAGACGCTTGCACACGCGGACAAATCGACAAGGGCGTCGCAATCGACGAAATCAAAAAGTTTATCGCAGACAAGGATAAAAACAGCAACCACAGATTTATTCCCAACAAAAAACACGATTATTCGATGAAGAATATGGCAGTCATCGGCTCGGGCCCCGCGGGACTTTCCTGCGCATACTACCTTGCCGTCGACGGATACAACGTGACCGTGTTTGAAAAGGAAAACAAACTCGGCGGTATGATGACGCTCGGTATCCCCGCGTTCAGGCTTGAAAAAGACGTCGTCGAGGCGGAAATCGACATTCTGCGCGAGCTGGGCGTAAAATTCGTAACCGGCGTGGAAGTCGGCAAGGACAAGACGCTGGACGAACTGAAAAAAGAAGGCTTTGACGGATTCTATCTTGCAATCGGCGCAAGCGCGGGCAGAAAACTCGGCGTAGAAGGCGAAGACGCGAAAGGCGTAATCCTTGGCGTTGATTTCCTGAAAGACGTCGCGCTTGAAAGAAGCGAACCTTTGCACGGAAACGTCATCGTTATCGGCGGCGGAAACGTTGCAATCGACGTCGCAAGGACGGCAGTCAGATGCGGCGCGCAAACCGTCAATATGTATTCGTTGGAACAAAGAGCGGAAATGCCCGCCCTTGAAGAGGAAATCGAAGAAGCGGAAAGCGAAAACGTCGTCATTAACAACGGATACGGACCGAAACGCATCGTCGTTGAAAACGGCAAAGTCGTCGGCGTAGAGTTCAAGAAATGCGTGTCCGTATTCAACGCGGAAGGCAAATTCGCGCCCAAGTACGACGAAAACGACACCGTTATCGTTCCTGCGGACTTCGTGCTTGTCTCAATCGGTCAGAAAATCGAGTGGGGTAACCTGCTGGACGGCACCAACGTCAAACTCAACAAAAACAACACCGTTGCGGTTGACGAATTCTACGTTACGGGCGACAAAAATATCATCGCCGGCGGCGACTGCGTGACGGGACCGAAATTCGCAATCGACGCAATCGCAAGCGGCAAAGAAGGCGCAATCTCCCTGCACAGGGCGGTATGGCCGGGACAAACCCAGAAATACGGCAGAGACAGAAGAGTTTTCATCGAGCTCGATAAGGACAATCTGGAACTCAAAGGCTACGACAACGTCAAACGTCAACGCCCGCTGCACATAAAAGAAAACGACGGCACGTTCAAAGACAACCGCGCGACCTTCACCGAAGAACAAATGAAAGCCGAAACGGCAAGATGCCTCGGATGCGGCGCGGCGAAAGTCGACACCTATATGTGCGTAGGTTGCGGACAGTGCACGACGAAATGTAAGTTCGACGCGATCAAACTTGTCAGAAACGACAAGACCGTCGTGGCAAAAGTATACGAAAAACTGCCCCTCGAAATGGCAAAACACGCCATCAAACGTGTCGGCAAAATCATCACCAAACCCATTTCGCCGAAGGAATAAAGTATGCACGAATTAGGAATCGTTTTTGAAGTCGTAAAACTTGTGGAACAGGTGGCGGTCGAGCAGCAGCTCCCCGCCGTCGACACCATAGTCTTGCAGGTGGGCGAACTGTGCGGGGTAATTCCCGTATATCTTGACGAATGTTGGCCCGCCGCAATCGACAAAAAGCCGTTTTTCAAAAACACGAAACTGAAACTCGACGTCGTGCCGGGAATGGCAAAGTGTCGCACATGCGGGGAAGTATTCAACGTTATCGCAAACGAAGGATATTGTCCGAAGTGTAATTCTTTTGACAAAGATTTGTTGTCGGGAAGAGAATTTATGATCAAAGAAATTCTCGTGCCCGATGACGGTTTCGACGAGACGGAAACCGTCAATAATGACAAAAACGACAATTAAAGGAACGGAATTTTAACATGATCGACCCGATTAGTACGATTGAACTGAAAAAGAGCATTCTTGAAGATAACGACGCCGACGCCGAAAAACTTCGCGCGGAACTTAACGCGCGGGGCGTTTATTATATCAATCTGATGTCTGCGCCGGGCAGCGGAAAAACCTCGCTTCTCGTTAAGCTTATCGGTGCGCTTAAAGACAGGTGCGCCGTCGGCGTAATGGAAGCGGATATCGACGGCGACGTGGACGCATATACCGTAAGAGAAGCCGGCGCCGAGGCAATCCAGCTGCATACGGGCGGCATGTGCCATCTTGACGCAGATATGTCCAGACAAGGCTTCAAGGAGTTTTGCACAAGCGCGGACGTCGTGTTTCTGGAAAATATCGGAAACCTTGTGTGTCCGGCGGAATTCGACACGGGCGCGCATCTCAAAATGGCGCTTCTTGCGGTTTCCGAGGGCGATGATAAACCGCTGAAATACACCCTTATGTTTTCGACGTGCGACATTGTCGTCGTCACGAAAACCGACACGGCAAAGTACTTCGACTTCGACCTTGAAAAATGTAAAAAATATATCGCGAAAATCAATCCGAATGCAAAAGTTTTCGCCGTATCGTCCAAGACGGGCGAGGGCGTCGATACGCTTGCGGACTGGATTTTTGACAGTTATAAAAAATGGCGCGAGGGATTGAAATGAAAGTTATTGCGGTCAAAGAAAGTATTTTTTCCAACAACGACAAGGTCGCGGACGAACTGCGCGCGTCGCTCCGAAAAAAAGGCGCGTTCATGATTAACGTTATGTCTTCGCCGGGCAGCGGAAAAACGACGCTTCTCACAAGGCTTATCAACGATATGAAAAGCAAAATCAGGATCGTCGCGATGGACGTCGATATCGAGACCGACGTCGACGCAAGGCGCATTGCGGAAAACACCGGCGTCGAAAGCGTGCAAATCCACAACGGCGGATTGTGCCATATCGACGCGCAGATGGTCACGGACGCGCTGGAACAGGCGGACTTTCCAAAAACCGATCTTATCGTGCTGGAAAACATCGGAAACCTTGTGTGTCCGGCGGAATTCGACACGGGAGCACACCTTAATATGATGCTTTTGTCCGTGCCCGAAGGCGACGATAAGCCGCTGAAATACCCGCTTATGTTTGAAAAGTGCGACGTGGTTGTCGTCACGAAAATCGATACACTCGAAGCGTTCGACTTCGATATGAAAAAGTTTGAGGAACGCGTCGGAAAGCTCAATAAAAACGCGCGGATTTTTAAGGTCAGCGCAAAAACCGGCGAGGGAATCGAGGCGTTGGAAAACGAACTGTACGAAAGGATAAAACTTCTGAAAAAATAAATATCCATAAATAAGAAAAAAGGACGGCAACTTCAAACGAAATGCCGTCCTTATTTTTTATCATTTTTGGGTATTGATTAAATGTGGGTTTTCTTTTTGATTTCGTTGTATATCGTGCGCCCCGTGAACGCGACAAGGAAAATAAGCGTTATCATGGATATTCCGAACGCCACCATCGGAAGAATTATTTCTGTGCATGCGCCCGCCATGACTGCCGCCGCCGGAACGATTCCCAGAAGACACGTCATCCACATATATCTGAAAAACGAATTGCCTTTTCTTTTGCGGAAAGCCCCGACAAAAACAAGGTGCAGGGCAAGCGACGATATGACGGTTACGGGCATCGCATAGGCAAAGCACCACTCTTTCGTTTTGAAAATATACTGCGCCGTAATGAATATGACGGACAGCATCAGTGTTTGCGAAAACACCTTTGCGCCGTTCGGCCCTTTGTAAAAAACGGTGGTTTTGAGTGTAAAATAGCCGTATAAAGTAAGGATTAGTGCAAAAACGCACCAAAGATACTTTCTTGCAACGGTAAGGTTGACGGCAATGCAGATTACGTTGATTAAAAGCGCGACGATAAGGTATACGCTTGAAAACGTTACCGGGTGTCCGATTTTTCTTATATGCTTTTCGGGATACAACGGGCGCTCCGCAGGCTCGCCTTCGAGCGGGGATTTGCACAGGGGGCAGACGTCGTAAATACCGTCGACGTGAACGCCGCAATTTTTACAATACATCGTTATTTCTCCCAATAGTTACTTCGCACGGTAACGTCCATACCTTCGCCCGCAAGGAAACGGAAAAATTCCTTTTCGACAGACGTGTCGACGAGTTTTCTTGCAAAAGTAAAGGTGGTTTTGTCGAGTGCGGATATGCTTGTCAGCGCGCGCGGCGACGTTTTTGCCGTCGACGCCATGATGGATATTTGATCGACCTTGGATTTCATTCCGTCGGGAATCTGCACGACGCCTATGTTTGAAAACGTCATCGTTTTTTTGCTGTTTCCGAAGAAAAGCCCCGACGCCTTGAAAATAAATTGTTTTACGGGCAGGGGAAGTATGCGGAACAAAAACAGACGTTCCGTTTTTGCGGTCACGTTGATTTTGTTTTGCAAAACTTCTTTTTCGGTGTCCTTTTTCAGGCGGGTTTCGACGCGTTTTATTATTTCCTCAAACGACGGCGCGTCGTTGACGTCGACGCCCACGCGTGAGAACAACGAAAAGTTCAGCAAAGTGCGGCTCGGGAAAGGCTTTCTGAGATTTATCGGCACGAAAAGCACGATGGGTGGATTTCCGTCGGGCTTTGTGATTTTTGCCTTGTAAATCGCGTTTATGAGAACAGCCGCCGAATACGCCGTAACGGTTGTGTGATATGCGTGCGCGCGTTCAAGGAGTTTCGCCGTGTCAACGGTTCCCTCGATAACGCCGCTTCCCTTGAAGTCGAATCTGGCGTCGGGGAAAGTGTACGCTTTGCTGCCTTGCAGGTCCTTCACGCCTTTAAGGTGGAAAATGCTCACTTTTTGCGCGTATTTCAAAAATCCGTCTTCCGCTTCGTCGGGCAAAGGCTCGCTTTCGGGCAGCCTGATTTTGCCCTCGGGATCCACGTCGTCGCCTGAAAGACGGACGTATTCGAAAAGTATCGTTTTGAAAAATTCCATGCAGCCGTTTCCGTCGCAAAGGGCGTGGAAACAGTCGATTGAGATTTTGTTGTTGAAATAGGACACGCGGAAATTATATCCGTACGTTTCGATGCTGTCGATGTCTTTGATTAAGTAGTCGGAATCGGGCACGACCTCGGGCTTTCCGTCAAGTTCTTCCAGATAATGCCAGAAAATTCCGCGGCGCAAACATACGTTGAAATACGGATATCGTTTTATCGAGTTTTGCAGGGCGGTTTGAAGCACGGCGGGATCGACGTCGTCGCGCATAATCGCCGATATTCTGAACAGGTTTTGTATGTTGCTTTTCAGGTTGAACGGATATATCTTTCCGGAGTTGTCCAGCCTGTGCCATGACTTGATCTTTTCCATTATGTTATAAAGTATAGACTTAACTATGCAAAAAGTCAATAAACGAACGCCCGTAAAGAATTGTTCCGAGATTTGATTAAAAAACGAAAGGCGTTATTATTTTTGAAATAAAGCAAAAAGATTTGACAAATCAAAAATAACCGCTTATAATTACCATTGCTTAAAAAGTAAGTACCATTAGCTCAGCTGGATAGAGCGTTTGGCTACGGACCAAAAGGCCAGGGGTTCGAATCCCTTATGGTACACCAAAAAGACTCACGAAATCGTGAGTTTTTTTAATTTGCACAAGGGATTCTGCGTGCTAACGCACGCGTTGCTTTGCAACCGAACCCCTGCTGGCTGGCGCTCCGTTTATACGAGTAAACTCGTTCACTTCGCTATTACGCCTGTCGGCTACGAATCCCTTATGGTACACCAAAAAGACTCACTATTTTGTGAGTCTTTTTAATTTGCACAAGGGATTCTGCGTGCTAACACACGCGTTGCTTTGCAACCGAACCCCTGCGGGCTGGCATTGTATAAAAAAAGTTATAAAAAAGACTCGCTATTGCGAGTCGTTTTTGTGTTTTCGGAAATTTATATCTTGCAAACGTCAATCCACTCGACAAAGTTTGAGTACTTTTCAAGTTCGGGAATCGTGAGTTCGATTGCGCTGTTACTGCTGCCGCAGGCGGGGAAAACCGTCTCGAATCTTTTCAGCGATTCGTCAAGGTATACCGTGACGCCGTCGTTGATACCGAAAGGGCAAACGCCGCCGATACCGTGTCCGATAAGGACGTTCACTTCCTCGGGTTTCAGCATTTTGGCTTTCGCGCCGAAGAAGGACTTATATTTGTGGTTGTCGATTTTCGCGTCGCCCGCCGTAACGATTAAAATCGCTTTGTCGCCCAGCATAAAGGACAACGTTTTCGCAATGCGGCACGGCTCTGTGTTTAGGGCGTGCGCGGCAAGCTCGACGGTTGCGCTCGACTCGTGAAATTCCTTGATTCTATCGGCGATTCCGAATTGTTCAAAAAATGCTCTTACTTTCTCAATTGCCATTTTACACACCTGTTTTGTCTTGTAAAGTATTGATAATTATAACAAAACAATCAGTTAATTACAACTGAATTCATAGGGGTTTTATATTTTTGTTGTTGGAAGGATAAAAAACAGTTCTTTATAAATTTTGGATGATTTGATTTTCCAGAGTTTGCATTTCCGCTTTGTATTTTGCAGGGCTGTTGCTATATGCAGAGTAGTGACTGATTTTATAATGGTATATATCGTAATCGGCAAGAGCAAGCAAACACTTGTCAAGCAGAAACTCGTTTTGCTGTTTTAAGCGAGCAGCTTTATCGGCGGCATTGCCGATGCTTATTAGAAATAGTTTTCCGCCATCAGGGTAAACCTTATTTATCTCATATGCTAAATTTTCTATGTGTAAAGACTTGTCTTTTCTCGACACGGCAACCATTTTGCTGTTGGGGTTATATACACCTTTGTAAATATCGGTCAAATAAGCACCCAAAAACAAGTTGTTTTCAGTTTGAAGAATTGCATTGATAAAACGAGACACGTTATTCAAAGTTTTGCTTACGCCTCTGCTTTTAATGATTGACGAATCCAAGTCGTTTTTATTAAAATGAAAATTAGCAAAATCTTCATTATCTATTCTGGACATGTTATATCCGATAAAAACGGCGTTACATTTAGAATATTGCTGTGACAAGTCCTTTTCGTTAAAGCAGGTGGTTCCGTTATTGCAATCCCATAGTGCAAAAGAAGAAACGTTACTGTATTTTTTCCGGTACAGACTTTCATTAGTAGCGTTTGCTTCGAAACAAGTTGTATGAAGAATATTGGTGTTTTTAATTATCCTTATTTTATTATATAAATCCATTATTCAGTTAAAAAAATGCAATGAAAACAAAAGGCGTGTCATTATTATTTATGACTTTTTCGTTTAGGTGCAGCAAGTTACAGTAAAGATATTGTCATTGGAGGGAAAAGTAGGGGTGGGGCAAATCATATTGTTTTTTTGGCTGTATTAATTGACGTAATTAAAAGTTTTCGAATTACGCCGCAATCGTGCAAAAGAGAGGTTGCCTCTTTTTCCGACACAATGTTTGCCATTCTTGAAATATCAAGCCAATATTCGGTCTCGAAACATTCTTTCAAAGAGATTTGCAGTTTAGCGACGAAATCGGCTTTGCCGTGGGCATAATTGGCTTCCCTGATATTCGCGCCGATACTGGTGCCGCTTCGTTCAAGTTGATTAGACAAAGAAGAATGGCCGTTAATCGTGCTTGTAAAATTAAGAATTTTTACCGCAAACTCGGTTGACAAATCGACTAATTTGTTTTCGCTCATAATAATTCCTCATATTTTGCTATATCATATTTTCCCACGAGTCAGTGATAAAGTCAAGATATAAGAAGAAAATGAAGAAGTACAAATGAAATCGTGCGCTTCACTTGCGATGAAATCGTTCGCGTTGCTCACGATGAAAGGAAATTCGCTTTTTATTCCTTATCCTCGCTTTGCGAGATATCAACTCACGAAGTGAGATTTCATCACTCAAAGAGCGATTTCACTCGCGTAAGCGAATTTCATTGAAAAAGCCAAGTCGTTTTGACTTGGCTTTTTCCTGTCTTGGTAGTACAAAAAAGCTGTCATTAAATAATCAAATGTATGATGCCCGTCACAACACTCAATATCAAAAAATAAATATTTCATTTGTATTAAAATTTTACTCCGTTTTAAACTTACATTGTATTAATTTATCAAACCATTTCATTTATCAAGTCCCGATATTCAGTCCATATAGAAGCCTTAAGATATTCTTTTTTTAGTCCCTTTTTAACATAGAAAACCTTTTCTTCTGCTGTTGAATAAAATGCATTTGCTCCAAACAATACACAATTAGAGGAGTTTATCGTTATTTGGGATAAATTATGACAGTAACGAAAAGCGTTCATTCCTATAAACTCAACTGTTTTCGGAAGAGTTATAGTCTCTATACAGTCGCAGTAAGCGAAGGCCCAACACCCAATGGTCTTCACATCGGTAAAGGTTACGGCTTTCAAAGCCGAATTATTGTAAAAACTCCAACCGCCAAACTTTTCAGCGTGAAGTATCTGTAATTCCTGCAAATATGGATTATTTCTGCAAAAATCGTCTGATACATTTCCGTGCACGTATAATTTTGTAACCTTAGGCATTTTACCGCCAAAATACGAAGTCAGCTTATATTCACCGCTTATCGTCATAGTTCTGACAGATACACTATCGAGCAAAACCGATTTACCCACTCGTGTTTTATAATCAATTTTTACCCAGGACAATTTTGGCAGTTGATATAAAGCAAAATCCCCGATATAGCTGCCTGCAAATTTTATACTTTTAAGCCCCGTTTTTGCCAAAGCAAACCGCCCTATTATATCTATTGTATTAAATTCTAATTCTTCAAGATATTCACAAGAAAACAATGCGCCATCCAGGAGGTTATCTACACCATATACATGTTCTAATTTATTTCCATACGCCAAGGCGCATATCCCGATATTTTTTGCGCTTATTGATTTTACATTACGACAGTTGTAAAGGCCGAATTTACCGATGTCTTCCACTGAAAATTCCGTCTTCAATTTCACACAGTCGTAAAAACAATAAGGCGGTATATTATCTATATCTATGGCTATCTCATACAGATTTTTGCACCGATAGAATACCCCTTCGCCCAAAGATACACGGTGTACTGCCTTTACTCTCTCGACACCGGAATCGGCAAACGCATAGCTTGCAAGGTTGCTTATTTCTTTCGGCAAAAGAACTGTACGGTTGTCCCCTTTATATTTGTACAAAGTTTTGCCTATAACTGCAAAGTCTTCTTGATTTTCAAGCCATGGCGTTTTATAAAATGCGCTGTTGCCTATATGCGTAACCAAATCTCCGCCGATGATTTTCGCAAGCTTTGTCGCTCCTAAAAAAGAATGGTCTCCTATATACGTCAGATTCTTCGGCAGCCGAATTTCAGCCAGGTTACAACATTTAGAAAAAGCGTAATCCCCAATCATTTCGATTGTATCCGGCAAATCGATGGAAAGCATTTCACTTCTGTCGTGAAAGGCCCCACTTGCGATAATTTTTACGGTTTTCCCGTTAATTGTTTTCGGTACGACATGATGAGGCATTTTCTTTCCCTCTCTGGTCATACCCTTGATTTCGATCACGTCACCTTTTTGATTATACTTGAATTCCTCAAACACTCCGAAAGTCTGCGACTCATATTTTATGTTTGACGCGTTCTTTTTTGAAAGCACTACAATTTTGCACCATTCGCATCCCTCGTCATAAATTTTTTCGTAGATATAAGGGGGAGTAGAAGAAGCACTGAGAAGTTTTATCTTAGGATATTTATTGCTCACTTCCGTCACGGTGGAAAACCAATCTCCGCATTCCTGTATTTCATTTATAATCAGATACAATGCTTCGCTTGCCGCTCTTGCGGAGTAAAAATCTGAAATCAGTTGTACGACATCTTCACCGTGTAAAATCGGTAATTCATAGTTCAGATAGAGAATATCTTCTTTCTCTATGCCGCGCAAAAGTAAATCTTTGCAAATCCTTGCAAGCATATCCTTTTTGCGTAAACCGCATTCTCCTGCAAGAAAAACAAAATTGTTTTGGGTTTCATCAAAGTAAAGTTCCTGAACTTCGTTATAGTCATAAGCAAAAGCAGGATCAGAAAAATCCGCGTCAATTTCTTCGCAAAAAATATCAAGTCGTCGAATATAATCAATAAATTGCTGTTTCATACTATTCTCCCAATCTTAAAACCGATTCGAATACACCCACAAAAGGTTCGATATGAATATCCTTATGGTGATGTCCAAAATACCATTTCTTAAAGTTTAGTTTTTCAGATATGTTTTGCAAGTAATCGTTTAATATCTTTTCTTCGGATAGAAGTTTTGCTCCTATATTTTCAGCAATTCCTGTCGGCGCCACATGAGTAAATACATAGTCGACAGTAAAAGCATTCTTCTTAAGGTTTTGAATGCCGTTACTATATTCATTTTCTGTAGGCATTTCCTGTTCCCAAACATAAACAGGTGATGCGTTCGTGAGTTTTTTTACAGAAAAGCCGCCACCAAACACAAAAAACGTCTTTCCGTCTATACAGTAAATCTCGCCACGCATCAGATGAAATAATTTGTCACTGATTTGATGAACCAGACCACCGCAAAATTCTTTTACCGGATATTCATAAATCAAATCAAAGTTTTCGTGATTGCCATCTAAAAACAATGTTTTACAAGGCAATCCTTCATAATACGCTCGCACTTCAAGATGCTCTGTTTGACTCCAGATCATGCCCGCATCACCGAGAATGATCAGATAATCAGACTCTTTAAGCGATAATTGATTTATTTGGAGCCTCAGCCATTCGAGCCTTATATGACCGTGAATATCCGATGCAAGATATATCATTCTCTGACCTCTTTCGTTAATCTTTCCGAAGTAAATGCAAATGCTTTTTCTCCAATTACTGTTGTTTCCTTAAAAATGACACGTTCAAGAGACGTCGCATAATAGAACGCTTTTTCGCCGACAATTTGAACATTTTGTAAGTCAGCGATCTTGATAAAATACGCGTCCGAAACAGCCCGAAAAGCAATTTTTTCCGTTTCTGCAGGAAGAACAAAAATCTCATCCTTTTTTGCGATCGCATATTGAAGCAATTTGCGCATGTCTTTTGTATACAAATCACTTTGATGTGAGCAGTAGTATGGATTTCTTTTATCGACCTCTATCGCCCGGAGAGATTCGCAAGAACCAAACGCATATAATCCGATGGTTTTTACGTTTTTCGACAGAGCGATCCTCTCAATTTTATCGCATCCATGAAAAGCCCACGCGCCAATAGAAGTTACCGTATTCGGAATAGTGATTCTGCGCAAGTTTTTGCAATCATCAAAGGCGCTGTCATCAATTGACTCCAATGTATCCGGCAATATAATTTCCGTCAGATTCCTCGCATTTTGGAATGCGTGTTTTCCGATTATCTTTATGCCATCCGGCACAGTATAACGTTTCTCGGGCGATTTCGGCGGAAAGCGCACAAGCATTGTTTTTTCTTTATTAAATAATACACCTGCCGCCGCCGAATAAAATTGATTTTCTTTTTCCACAAAAATTTTTTTAACATCAGCGGAATAAAAACAGTCCGGATCGACCTTTTCAACCTTTTCGGAAACGTAAACGACCCCTTCATAACAATTTTGTTCGTCAATTTTTTCGATACTTGTAATATCGAGAAAATAAAGTCCCCTACCAGCAAGCAAAGCTTTCACGTCTATGCAAAGAGATATTAAGTCACGCATTGTTCTTTCCGAGTCTTGCTTCAGCGCCAATAAGTACAGTTCTTCAGCCTTTGCCAAATCCTTATGGACGCCCACCCCTTTCAGATAGCAATACGCAAGATCCGTTGTACCGTGCGAATAGTTATTTTCAGAAGCGAGCCTGAAATATTCTGCGGCAAGTTCAGCGTTCTCTTTTACCCCATATCCGTGCAAATAATTTTGTCCTACATCACGCATAGAGTGAACATACCCGAGATCAGCTGACTTTTTGTACCAATATGAAGACTTTTCCTTATCCATTCCTACGCCCTGACCGACGAGATACATATATCCAAGATCGCACATTGCTTCAAGATTGCCAAACTCGGCGGCTTTCGAATAGAGCGTAAAAGCTTTTTTAAAATCCTGTTCTTTTCCCAACCCGAACGAATACATGTCTGCAAGTATTACAACGTATTCTGCTATGTTTTCATTTGCCTTGTGTTCTACAGCAAGCACAATCGGAGCAACCAATTCTTTTGCCTTTTCTCTGTCTTTTGTCGTACCGTTGCCCTCGAAAAATCCAAGCGCGTAATAAAAAGTTCCTCGGATATTGCCAAGCAAATGAGCCCTCTTAAACGATGCAAAAGATAAATCTTTACTGCGATTAAAACGTTTGCTGCCTATCGAATATTCCTTTCCTCTTTGAATCCACTCATCAGCATCAGCGTTTGAATAAATACCGTCAAGCAATGCAGCCTGAAACTTATCATCAAACAATATGGATTTCTTTGGCATAAACAGCGGCGCTGCTTTGATTCGCTCTGTTATCTTACTCTTCCAAAGTTCAGGCGTAAGCGGCAGATAATCGATCAGCCCGAGTTGCACCTCGCGTGTCACCGCATCTGAAACAATACACGGAACTCCGACCGCCTGCGCTTCTATAAGCGTAATCGGAAGACCTTCATAACGAGACGGCAATAAAAATGCCGATGAAATGGATAAAAGTTCGGGAATATTGCTATCCGGAGGAAGAATAGAAACATTCTTTAATCCTTTTTCTGCAATAAATTGTTCTATACTCTCCTTTTTGGGCCCATGACCTACAAGCAGAAAATATAAAGAATCATTTTCTTTCATGATATCACAAACGGATAGCAAAAAGTCTGTATTTTTTTGTTCGGAAAAACGACCGACAAACAGGCAATACCTTTTCCCTTTGTCAAAATGGTATTTTGCATAAACATCTTCACAAGAAACAGAAAAACGAGCATAGTCAACAGCATTGAAAAATACTTCGCCGGCAGTTCCATAAAGAAATTTTCTTGCAGTATCAGAACAGGCGAAGGAATGGGTAGCGTATTTTCTCACCATTTTTGCAGACAAGAATTTTGCTATCCTTTTCCCAAATGTCAAGCCATTTGGATTTGATTGATGACAATGTGATATACGTACAGGCACGTTTTCAAGAAAGGCTTGTCTCAGGTATAAACCATTATTAGAATAATAATGAGAATGAACGGCAACAGGGTTCTCTTTATGAATAATACTCCGAATTTCTCTTGCCTGCCTTAACGCTCTTGTAAGTCCCTTCCCTTTGACAATAACATCGTATACCTTTCCCCCCATTGCTTCTATTTCAGCGCGGTAATGGTCTTTTCCTTCGGCTGTATTTATAAAAATAAACTGATACTCATCTTGCAGATTGCGATAAAGCGTCATAATAAAAGATGAGATACCGTTTATCCTCAAATTACCTCCAATTTGTATGACTTTCTTTTTCATATTCTTATTACCTTAGCGGGACATCCTTTCAGCGTGTTTTGCGAAACTTTAATATGGTTTGGCAGATAAATTGTTTCAAGGGAAGAGCATCCGTTGAAACACCAATCCGCAATTTCTTCTACTCCACTCGGGATACTTATTGTCTTGAGAGCCGTACAACCGCTAAACGAGCTTCTGCTGATAAATTTAAGCCCTTCCGGCAAAATAATATCCGTTAATGTTTCGCACCCTGTGAATGCACTTCTGCCGATATTGACAACAGTTTTGGGTATCTCAACAGTTTTGCCTTTTGCGGCCTTAGGGGGACAATAGATAATTTCTCTTACAGTTGCATCGTAGAGAATTCCGTCTATTACCTGATAATAGGGACTGTGGTTTTCAAGAACGACATTTTTACAGTTTGCAAAAGGATTATATCCGATTTGGCGAACCGATTTCGGAATTACGATTTTATCAATCATATCGCAGTTCCAAAAACAGTTTCTTCCGATCGTTCTGACAGTATCCAGAAGTTCCACAACCCTGACACCTGACCCCATGGAATAATGCATACAAGTCGTTGCATTTCTATCGTAAAGGACACCTTTCACATATTTGAAATATGCGCTTTCATTGATAAGACGAATATTTCGACAATCTGAGAACGCGTTGTTACCCATAAATCTGACATTTTTTGTAATTCGTACAAGTTTCAGATTTTCACATTTGTAAAAACTATGCTTTCCGATCCAAGTTACGGTTTCGGGAATCGTATACTCCTCGTCAGGCTTACTTGCAGTATAGTGAATCAAAAATCTCTTTGTCCTATCAAATAAAACGTCGTTTTCATTTATAAAATTCGCACTTTGATTTTCAATTTCAATATTGAGACATCCGGCAAAAGGATCATCCCCCATTTCGGAAACACTGCTTGGAATTTTGACTTTTTTTAGGTTTTCGCAGTACACGAACGCATCCCCGCAAATACATTCAACGCCTTCCGGCAATACAACATTTTCAATCGCAAGATTTGACCAAAACGCACCTGTTCCGATTCTTGTTATGCCATTCGGAACAATAACTGTTTTTTCGCTACCCGTATATTTCAGAAGTTCTCCGCATTGCACTATAAATTCGGATGGAAAATCCTCGTTTGAGACCGGATTATAATAATATTCAGAATATCTGACTGCTTTTTTTTCAAATACGCCGGCTGTAAATGTTTCTTCTCCTACATAAATTTTAGATTTGAAATCTATCAGTCCTCCCGATAATTGCGATGTGTAAAGGCATTCGTTTACCGTTGATTTCCGCTCATAAGAACGGAGTAGATTCTCGTAATTCTTTCCCCATCCTTCAGCTAAAATTCCCAAGTAGAACCCGCCGTCCGGTTTTTTTATAACAACATCATAACCCAAACCATTCACCACGATATCACCCGATGCATAGCCTTTTTTCAACAAACGGTCAATACATTCCAATATGGCAAAGTCCTTATAAGCAACGAGAGGATAACTGACTTCCCGATATTCAAACCTTTGTTCTTCCGAATATATCGTCAACGTCGTATCAGGATAATGATATACAAATATATCAGGGGCAATTTCATCGTACCCGAGTTTACGATATAAAATCACATACTTCATGTCAATGAACAGAGTATCTTTTGTTTTTTCAGCCATTGATCATTCCTCTCTTTTGCAGTTCGCTTATCATAAGTTCCACAACAGCTTCTTCGTTGAGCTCAGTTGTATCAATCACCATGCCGGGCATTTGATACCGAAAAAGGACCGATTGCATTTTTTCATAGGCAGTTTTTATATACTGTACTTTTCGAAGGTCAGAGTCGTTTGGATTTCTTTTCTTCATCCTCTTTTCGATAACTTCCGGCACAGCGCTGATTAAAAAAGTGAAATCGGGCGCCCCGATCGTTTTATAAATGGCATCAAAGATATAATCAGTTTCAGGAGCACCGCTCCAACAATAATTTGAGAGAATATGCCTGTCGGTAATTATATTCTGTCCTTTGAATTTCTCATACAGATATATATTCCCGAGGCCATAGAACCATCCAGTGAATTGTTTATTTGTACTTTTATTTACCGCGTCACGAATTCGGATATATTCTTTATCGCCTTCCTCGTCAAAGAGAAAGTGTAATGGTTTCTCAACAAGCAGAAATCCAAGTTTATCTGCAAGTTTCTTTGCCGCAGTACTTTTTCCGACTCCGTCAAATCCCTCCACTGCTATATGCATTTTATGCCTCCTAGTTTGTTGTCCTTGTTTTCACTTCGTGTTTTTTCCCGCTTGTAAAACCTTCAAGAATTTCAAGATAACCGCTCACTCTGCGTATTCTTGTTATATCCTTTGACCCGCAGACGGGACAACCGTCAAACACGCCTGAAGTACCGCATGATTTACATATATCTTTGGGGAAATTGATACCAAGATATCTTACTCCGGCTTGGATGCCTTCTTCAACAAGTTCTCTGATTCCTTCATCATTTCCGATAGGCGCCTCACCAAGCTCGACATATGAAATGGAACCACCGTTGCAATAAATATGAAATGCCCCTTCTTTTCGCAACTTTTCCCTTGCCGGTATTCCGCTGTCTACATTCACATGAAATGAATTTGTATAGAATCCTTTGGAAAAAATATCACACGAAGGATGAAACATTGTCCGGTCAATTTCAGAAAATCTGCCACTGATGAGTTCCCCGCTTGTGGCAAGCAATGAAAAGTTAAAATGATACTTGTCTCTTTGCCTGTCACAATATTCGCGCATAAATTTTACAAAATCCAGCGCAATAGTATAGGCTTCCTCCGATGCATAAAAGCGCGAACCTGTCAGCACTTCTATTGCTTCGGAAAGCCCTATAAATCCAATTGACAAAGTACCGTGCCTGAACACATCATTCGGCGTTCCAAAAGTGACGCACCACATTTGACGGGCAAGGTTTGCCGGAAAATCCTCCGAGCTTAGCCCTGCCGTTATTCGATACCGATCAAGGAGTATTTCTGTTGTCGTCTCCGCAATCTCCTGCCATCTGTTTTTGAAATGCAGTACTTTTTCAGTCTTTTTTTTCTCGCCACAAGTTTGATCTGTTTCTAAAGCCAGACGAGGCAGATTAATACTGATATTTGCGATATTTCCCCTTCCAACAGCTCCCGTACAGCCGTAAATATCATCAACCACCCTTGTTCTGCACCCCATAACGGAAAGTTTTTCCGCGGGAGTATTGTTGTCTTCCTCACAATCACAGAGCAGATATGTAGGAATCATTTTTCTTGCGGTGCAAAGTAAAGACTTTTTATAAAGATCGAAATTGCGCTCCCCCTCGTTTCTGTTCACACCTGCGCTGACTTTAAAAACTATATTCGGCTTGTAAACCGTTTCGCCGCATTTTTCAAACTCATCAATAACCGAATAGGCAATAAACCTTGCCAGATCATTACGCGCAAGGCCTATATTCAAAGTAATATAATAGCTTGTTTGCCCCATACGGGTATGCGTATTGTTACACCAAAGAATAAAATCGCCTATACAAGACGCTATTAATTCCCTATTTTGCAAATTGTCTTTCACATTCAACTTTTGAAGGATCTCTTCCAAATCATTATCAAAATTTGCAAAAGCCATTCCACCCGATTGCTCATTGCCCATATCTGCAAACATGGTCTTAAAATATCCGAAAAGGCGGATAATAATTGCAGTATCCGAAAGTCCTTTGAAATACTGAAAAGGAAATCTCGTAATCACATCAAAAGTTAGGCAATTATATGTTTTTCCATAAGCATCCAGGTCGTGAATATGGATATACCCTTTCCGATGCAAATCTGACCATTTACTCGGAAAAGCAGCAAGAAGATTTTCTTTTACGGCTTTTTCACCGACATTATATACGCTTCCGACATAACTTGCCCGATTGGCTGCGTTATCGTTTGTTAACTGTTTCATGTTCTCTCCTTAAATCAATAAACAATTGATTAGTTGATCCTATATACGGTGTTACCGTAGTCCTACTATCTCGTTGAAAGGAACCGACTTTCAAATAGTGCAGAAGCCCCTTCAGTTCGTCCGGAACATCAGTTACACTCATTCCTGTATACATACAAAGGTCATATTCTTTCAATTCTTTGGCAAGTTCTGTAATTGCTTTCACTTGAAGCAACGGTTCCCCGCCGGAAAAAGTTATTTTTTTGTTTTTCGCTTTTTTCTTTAAAATTTCGGCAAGTTCTTTTACCGAATAACGCTCTCCCGTCGCCAGCGGCCATGTCATCGGATTATGACAATCTTTGCATGCCCTCGTACACCCTTGAAAGAATACCACGGTTCTTAGCCCCGGACCGTCAATCAGTGACTCTTTTTCGGCAATGCTGTTTACATATAAATAACCCGATTCCAAACAATGTTTTACTTCGTTCAAATCTTGCAAAATAATACAAGGAGCAATAACAGCTTCTTTGGAAATCAAAATCGGTGTTAGACCGGCATCCAGTGCTCCCATGGCGTCTTTGTCGAGTTTATTTCCGATAAAATAAATCTCGGGAGACGGTGAAACACCCAATGCGTTTAGTATAAATCGAAACGCTTCCCCGGAAGGCTTACGATAAATAATATCAGCACTTGAAACTACTTCAGTAAAATACTGCTCTATTCCAAATTCAGCCATATATTTTTTAAGCGTCTTTGACGAAAAGATGCTGTTGCTGAGCACTGCCAGCGTATAACCCCTGTCAAAAAGATAGCCAAGCAGAGATTTTGCGCCGACTGCAAGACGTTCTTCCCTGCATACAGAAAACACTTCCCACTCAACCTTATCACTTGATTTTAGAAGTTTTTTGCCGAATTTGTTTTCATAAAAGGCAAGTTGATCAAAAAAACTTTTCTCGCACTGTGTTTCGTTGCGATCCAGCATGAATCGTTCCCTGTATTCTTCCGCATAAAGCTTTAGTTCATCGCGTCTGTGGTCAAAATATTTATCCGCAAGATAGAAAAGTCCTTTATCATAATCAAACCACACCTTATCAAGCAGGGTATCAAATAAATCAAAAATTATAATTTTCATTGTTCCCCTATTACAATTCTGTAATGTTCTGGTATTTCCATTAATATTCCATCACGCGGATATGTTGCATATCCGTTGAGTTCTTTTGCACGGCGTAACCGCATATCTTTGTCCTCTATGTATGATAGAAGAATTTCTATTTGTCTTTTGAATGTAATTAGATTTTTCATGCTGTATTAACTTTACAGCTATAGTATCCAATCCCACAGGCGCATTTTTTCTGTACTTATCATTGAACGAGCACAATTTTACTTTGGTTCTATATTCTGTCGAAGTACACTCACAAAAGCCGTCATCAACTTTATTACTTTTAAGCGAAAACTCAAACGCTCTCCTATAAAACGTCCCGTTTTCATTATAAGTGCTGTCCACTTCAACCTTTTCAAAAGCTTTTAACCATGAGAACCGGCCAACGCCCTTACCGCCGATATTTTCTTTATAGGCAGAATCAGACTCCATAAAAGAATTAAAATTATCGCTATCAAAGCCTATGCCATTATCCACGATAGTAATATCTTCAATCTTTCCAAGTATATCTTCAGAAAGCGTATCTTCACGATCAATTAAAATTGATATTTCACCCAAAAAATCACAAGTCTTTTGCCGCTCGGCTATGGCCTGCAATGAATTTACCACTGCTTCAAAAAGTGGAATAAGTGATTTATTTTCCGGCAAAGAAAAATTCTTCACACGTCCCCTTAAACTCAACCCAAAATCTCTCATACAAAATTACTCCTCACGCTTGATATTGCTTTTATACGTGGCACCTTAGCTAATTATAATAGCGTTTCGCTTCTACTATTAAGACAGAACATCACCGTACTGGCTTAATGCTTCTATCAAGGATTCTTTTATTTGCTTCACTACACTTCCAGGACTTAAAACTTTCATTTGCTTTCCAAATGAATTCACCCACGCAATAAATTGTGGACTCACTTGAACATCGACTTCCGTCTCAATAGAGTCTTCGGACTGTGGCACCAATTTCACGCTTTCCCCAAACTTATCGATAACGACGTCAATCAAGTTTTTGTCGAAACTTAGTTTGACGGTCTGCTCGTCTCCGCTATACATACCGAATAATTGACGGTAGTGTTTTGCCAAATCAAACTCGTCTATTTCCCCCGATTCAACAATATCATAGTGACTGATTCTTGTCTCCGTCATTCTGTCTATACGGAAGTGCAAGAAGTTTCTATAATAGTCATTGTATCCGATCAGATAATAATTGTCGTTGCTTATAAGCATTGCATACGGATTGATATAGTAGCGTTTTTTGCCCTTGCGAAACACCTTTTCTTTCTTCTCGTTATAATCGAAGTAGTAGAAGGACACTTTCTTCTTTTGGGTGATCGCAAGCTCGATTTCATTTATACTATAGTAAATGTATTCATTAGAATGCTTTGTCGTATTATAAATTTTGGTTTCGCTTTTCATGATTTCGCCACGCCGACTACCGCCAAGAGCAGCAACCTTGCCAACTAATTCATCGGTCTTTTTTGGCGTGATAAAAGACGCTGCATTTACCGCATCTATCAATATCCTTATTTCCGGTACATCAAAACTTCTGTCCTCTACATAATACTCGTTTGAGGAGCTACGATTACATAAGATTTCATAGCCGTTTTGATTCAGTGCCTTAATATCACTATATAAGGTTTCACGGCTACACCCGATCCCCTGCTCTTCAAGTTTTTTCAGTAAAGTATTTGTCTGCATGGGATGCTCTGCGTCCGTTTCCTGCCGAAGTATCTCCAAAATAATGACATATTTCAACTTTTGTTTACTTCCCGTGCGCATTTCATCCTCCTTGGCAATAAGTAGACTTCACCATTATGGAAATATTATATCACATTGAGTCGTATATGTAAAGAGCAAGATGTGATATTTTTTCGACATCTTTCCAAAAATAACAAAAACGCGTACCCTGTCAGGATACGCGTTCATCTTTATTTTTTGAATGTATTTATCATCACTTTGACTGCCTTCTTTTGCTCCTCTGTCAATGAGCGCCAGTCGTCAAATAGCTCCTTTAATTCCTCATCAACTTCTATCAAATTACCCTCCGCAAAAAACTGGCTCAAAGTCATTCCAAACGCTTCGCAAATCTTTTCTATTGTTTCAATAGACGGCATAGTATTTCTATTATACCAGTTATAAATACACTTATCAGTAATACCAGCTTTTTCCGCAAGACGATATACCGACCAACCACGGTCAAGCCGGAGTTTTTCAATTTTATCTAAAACATTCATTGGGGAACTCCTCTTTACAAATCACAGAACAACAGTTCCCCTATATTATAGATAAAAATTACTCAAATTATAATAGCCACTTGTTTACTTACTATGGAATACTTGTGTAATTATGAAAAATTGATTCCGCATAGCCAAAACATCACGAATCATATTAAAATCCTCCTTGAAAGAGGATCGGGAGACTTCTATTTAAAATAAAGCAGTATTCAAGACCGTTAAAATCAAATGTCGTTAGTTCGAGTCTGACACGTCGAGAAATGACAGCTGTATTTTGGCAACATTTTGCCCGGTTTTTTGACTGCATAATTCTGATGAATATTCAATAATTATGCACTTTTTGACAAGAAAAAAGCGAGTATTTTGCATAAATACTCGCTTTTCTTGAATTGACAGCTTTTTTGTACTGCCAACATGGCTCCCCCTGTCTGGTTCGAACAGACGACCCTTCGGTTAACAGCCGAATGCTCTACCGCTGAGCTAAGGAGGAATATTGTTGCTACCTTGATAGCACGATTATTCTATAATACAAAACCCGACTTGTCAACGATTTTCGCGGTTTATTTTGAAAAAAATCCGTTATTTCCTTTTCGGCGTCGGGATTTTTTGTGCCGCGGCGTAACCTTGACTTAATCGGTTGATATGTTATAATAGATATATTGTTAAAAACGCAAAAGAGAGACAATATGGATAAAATCAAATCGTTTTTCAGGGAAGAAAATGCTGCAAAGATTTTTGAATCAAAGGAATTCGTCTGGGTATGGCTTGCAATCGTATTCATATGCTGGATTACCGGCGGCTGGGTTGCGGGCTTTATAATCGCGGCGGTGCTTGCGGGGATAATCTTATGTTTATGTCGCGACACGTTGCCGGTAACGACGATACTTTGGACGTTCCTGTTCATACTGGGAGCAAACCGACACAAACTTCAAGGCATGGCGGGGCTTATTGCGGCGGTGCTTTTCATAGTTGTCGGTATTGTCGTAAACGTTGTGAGATTCCGCCCGAATTTCCGCTTTATGAGTTATAAAACGGTAACGGCGACGACGGTTGCCATACTTGCGTTCTGCGCGACGGCGATGCTGTCGGGGATTGCAAGGGGCGAAAGGTATCTGAACTTTTCCGAGCACGGCTTATATGCGACGGTCGTCGGCGCGTTGTGCGTGATGCTGGCGCTTTGTTACGTCTTTTTCTCGGCGACGATATCGGGCGGCGAAGACGGCAAAAGGGTATTGAATCACCTTTTATTTCTGATGTTTGCGTCAAGCGTCGTCATCGTGCTGCAACTTATCGTATATTATGCGATGCGTGGCGGAGGCTTCAAGGCGGTTATCGACGGATTTATGAAAAAAGACGTCGAACTCGGCTGGGGCGGCCCGAACAATTACAGCATAATCCTGGCGATGATGACGCCCGCGACGTTGTATTTCGCCGTGAAAAACGGAAAATATTCGCCGTTGTATCTGATTTATGCCGTCGTGCAATACTTTTTCATATTTGCGTCGGCAAGCCGTGGCGCGATACTTTTCGGCGCGTTCGGGCTTATCGCGTCGTTCGGCCTTGCGATTTACAAAAGCGAATTCCGCGGCAGAATGATAATCACGACGGGCGTACTGATGGCGGTAACGACCGTCGTTCTGATGGCGAAAGCCGACGTCATTTACGACTCGCTGGGCATATTTATGGGAAAAGCCCTGGACGAAAACGGACGTATTCCGCTGTGGAAAGACGCCTGGAAGAATTTCAAGGCAAATCCGATTTTCGGCACCGGGTTCGATTACTATCTCGGCGGACACCACGGCGGAAAATCCGACGGATATACGCCGTACTGGTATCATTCCACGTTTTTCCAAGCGCTTGCCGCAACGGGCATCGTCGGTTTTTTGGCGTGGGTAAACCTGGAAGTTTCGAGACTTCGCGCGTTCCTTACGAACGTCAGCCTTGAAAAGTGGTTTATGCTTTTCGGATATACGATTTTCTGGCTGTACGGCATGGTCGACGTGTTTTATTACACGCCCAACGGGCTGCTTTTCCTGTTTGTCATCACGCTTGCAATCGAAAAGAGCGTCGAAAGCACAAAACTTCGTCCGTACTCGCTTGTATATATCGAAAGGAAACGCCAGCAAAAATTGCTGACGAAAAATGCGGAAAATGAAAAATAGAAAGCCGTCGTTTTGCGACAAGACGTCGTTTTCGCTTGCGATGGCAGGGGTAAGCCGCGCCGTCGTCCTGAAAGAAACCGAAAGCACCAACGACGTCGCGAAAGAGATGTTGAAAAACGGTTGCCGCGACTTTGCAACGGTCGTTGCCGAAAGACAGACGAAGGGCAAAGGGCGCAGCGGAAAATCTTTTTATTCGCCCGACGAAACGGGGGCGTACGTCAGCGTCGCTCTGCACGCGTCTGACGACAAAAAACCGTACGTCACGATAATTGCCGCGCTTGCGACCGCCCGCACCGTTGAGGAGTTTTCGGGCAGTCCCGCCTTTATCAAGTGGGTGAACGACGTATATCTTTTCGACAAAAAGGTTGCGGGGATTCTGGCGGAAAGGGTAATATCCGAAAGCGTCACCGGCGAAGTCATCGGCATCGGCACGAACCTGCAAGATCCCGACGACGGTTTCCCCGACGACATAAAAGACGTCGCGGGCTCGTTGAATCTTTTGACCGACAAACGTGCGGAATATATCGGCGCGCTTGTAAAAAACCTTCGGGACGAATATGAAAACTTTGACAAAAAGTCCGCCCTGAAAACCTTCCGCGAGAAATCGTATCTCACGGGAAAAGACGTAAACGTCCGGGATTTATTCGGTACGTACAAGGCGCGCGTTCTCGATATCGACGACGACTTCGGGCTTGTCGTGATGAAAGAAGACGGCGTGTCCGTTTTAAGAAGCGGTGTCGTAAGCATATCGGTAATAAAAGAAGAATAAAAACAAAAAACGAAAATTTTCAAGCCGTCGGAAGACGGTTTTTTTATTGCGCGGGTTTTATATTTCGGATTAAGGCAAAAATACGATATTATGATCAGGAGCGCAGACGTAATCGAAAAACTGAAAGCCGACGTATCGTCCGACGACTTTATCGCGCGCGATTTTTCGGCAGACGGCGCGGCGGGCGCGTTGCTTTACGTCGACGGAATGAGCGACAAATTACTGCTGGAACAAAGCGTTGTGAAGCCCTTGCTTTCAATGAAGTGGGCAGGTGTTGGTATTGCAGACGTAAAGAAACTTCCCTATGGCGAAGAAATCAAGGAAATCGAAGAAACCGCGGCGGGACAAACCGTCGCAAACGGCGATCTGGTGCTTGCGCTTGACGGGGCGGAGAAACTTTACGAAATCTCGCTTCGGAACTACCCGCACCGCGCCGTTGCGGAGCCGCCCACCGAAACCGTAATCAAAGGCCCGCGCGAAGGATTTACCGAAGAAATTAAAACAAACGTGTCGCTGGTCAGACGGCGTATTAAATCGCCGCGGCTGAAAGTGAAAAAATTTACCGTCGGAAAATACGGAAATACAACCGTTATGATGGTTTACATTGACGATATTGTCGATAAAGACGTTGTTTTGCGAATATCCGAAAAAATCAAATCCATAAACATCGACGGCATAATCGGCGCGGAATACGTGTCGCGGTTTGTCTGCGAGCATGCGGGCAGCATTTTCAATCAGTCGGGAATGACCGAAAAACCCGACATCGTCAGCGCAAAAATTCTGGAAGGACGGGTTGCGCTTTTCATCGACGGCACGCCCGTCGTCATAACTTATCCTTACGTTTTGCTGGAAAGTTTTCAGGACGGATACGATTATTACGTCCAGAACAAGCGCGCCACGATGCTAAGGCTTATCAGGATTATCGGCGCGTTTATGGCGGTGTTACTGCCGGGGCTTTACGTCGCGTTTCAGGAATATCATTATCAACTGATGCCGCTGAAATTTCTCATATCCCTGCTTAACAGCGTGTCGGGGATACCTTTCACGCCGCCGATGGAAATGTTGTTTGTCCTTGCGCTTTTCGAGGTGCTGAATCAGGCAAGCGTCCGTATGCCGCGATACGTCGGCACCGCGCTTTCGATCGTCGGGGCAATCGTGCTTGGCGAAACGGCGGTAAACGCCGGACTTTTAAGCAGTCCGACGGTGCTGGTGATTGCGATTTCGGCAATCGGCATAAACTGCGTGCCCGACCTTGTGGACACGTTCAGCATTTTGCGGCTTGCGGTGCTGATTACGGGAAGTATTCTGGGGCTTTTTGGCATCGTCGTATTTTCGATGGGGCTTATCGCGTATTTGTGCGGACTGGACAGTTTCGGCTCGCCATATCTTGCGCCGTTCGCGCCGATGATAACCGCCGATTTCAAGGACGCCGTCGCAAAGGAAAACCTGTTGTCGTTTGAAAAGCGGCCGTATTCCGTGCCGACGAAAAACAGAAGGAGAATGCGCCGTGACAGATAATCGGAATTTAATTTATACAAGGCAATTCGCGCTGCTTGCGTTCGCGACGTGTCTGACTTTTCGGGTGTCGAGGTTGCCGCCGCTTATGCGACAGGCTGTCGGCACGAACAATCTTTTCGTGCTTTTACTGTATCTTCTTCTTGACGCCGCGCAATTTTTCGTCGTATATAAATTCGTCGCAACGGGCGGAAAGGAAGCGATACAAGACACCGTGTTTTACAAGGTCGCGGGGGCAATGCTTTTCGTCAACTTTTTTATGAAAACGTTTATGGCGACGGCGGGAACGGCGGCGTTTACGACGGAATCCATTTTTGAAGACATCGGCACGGGCAGCGTTGTCGTCGCGCTGCTCGTTACGACGGGGTACGTCGCGGCAAAGGGCATAAGAACGATAGGTCGCACGGCGGAAATATCGTCGTTTCTTATTTTCACTGTATTCACGCTGAATCTCGTTTTTCTGAAAGTGTATCTCGATATTTCCGAAAACCTGCCGTTTATCGACGGGGAAGTCCTTGACGTGTTAAAACGTGGCGACAAGTTTTTTATGTGGTTCGGCGACGCGACGCCCTTATTGTTTTTAAGCATTAAGCCGTCCAAACGGAACCCGACGTCGTTGATGTACGGGTTGTCGGCGGGATTCGTGATAATCGGATTCGTGCTGATGAACGCGATTTACGGAAACGCAAGCGAATACGTCGTCAACCTTGTCGTGAAAGTCGCGGGGTTCAACCAGTTTTCGGACGTTTTGGGCAGGCTTGACTGGACGGGCATAATCGTGTGGCTTATGCTTGCGGTCATTTATATTTCGACGTATCTTTGGGCGTCGGGAGAGGCGCTCAAAAACCTTTTCAAAGGGAAAAAGAATATCGTCATCGTCCTTACGGTTATCGGCGTCGGCGCAATGACGATATTGAAAAAGGATATAAGAAACACGCTTGATTTCGTGACGGGCGGCGCAAGGTGGTACGTCGCCGCGACAAACTACGTCCTGCCCGTCGCGCTTATCGTTTATGCGGAAGTCAGAAAAAGAAAGTCGGCAAAAATCGCGCCGGCGAAGGAGGCTGTCGGTGAGTCGGAATCATAAGAAGGCGATAATCGTGTTCCTTATCGTTTTTGCCGTCGCGCTTTGTTATCTGCGCGTCGTGCCCGAAACCGCGTTGTCGGAGCGGGCAATCGTTGTGGGGCTTGGCATCGACAAGACGGAAAAGGGATACGCCGTATCCTGCGAAATAATCAATCCGAAATCGCAAAGCGGCGGCGGACAGGGCGAGTCGGACGGCTTTGCTCTGATTTCCGGAACAGGGAAAACTCTTGACGCCGCAATCGGCGAGATTTCGCAAAAAACGGGGTTAAAAGTGTCGTTAAGCCAGTGTAATCTTATTGTTTTGGGAAATATGTTTTTGACAGAACAAACTTTTCCGAGCGTGAATTACCTTGTGCAAACCTATGCCGTGCCGGAACTTGCGATAATCGCCGTTGCCGAAAACAGCGCGGCAGAACTTTTGAAAACAAAGCCCGTTATGACGACTCTCAGTGCGCTTCAAATGCAAAAGACTTTGCATTCCGCAACCGACGACGCGTCGATAATTTCAACGAACGTAAAGGACTTTTTTAACGGGTATCTGTCAAGGACGGGGGTGGCGAACGTCGTCAGCATATCCGCAAAAAAGATTGACAAAAACGACGTCGATAAAGGCTCGGGCGAAAGCGGGGACGTTTACGAATACGACTACTCGAAACTTGCGCTGTTCATAAACGGAAAAAGCGCGATGCTTCTTGAAAAGGACGACACCGTCGCGATAAATTATATGAAGTACGACCTTAAAAAGGGCGGCGAAACAGTGAGCGTCGACGGCGAGATTTTCGGGTTGCAGATAACAAGCAAAAAAACGAAATACAAAACGGAAGTAAACGGCGGAGTGCCGAGCGTTTTTGCCGACGTCGAAATAAAAGCCCGTATTTCGGAAAAAGACGGGCTTGGAAAATATTTTTCGGTTGACGAGATTCCGGAATGTTTGACCGAAAAAATCGCCGCCGCGATGAAAGAAGTCGTCGAAAAAAAGATTGTCGCGACGTTTGAGAAGTGCAAAGCGCGCGGCGTCGACGTTTATGAACTTTTCGATAAGTTATACGAAAAAAGTTTCGGGGATTTCAAAGACGAATCCCCAAATGGCGATTACCTCAACAGAATCCGACTTATCGTCAACGCCAAAATCAGCGTCTTCAAAAAATAGTTGTTCCGACAGCCGCCGTTTTTCGACAACGAAAGCGACGAAACAACGTTTTTTCCGCCCAATACTTTTTCGTATTCTTTCTGCATTTTAAGCAGGTTTTCTTCGTCGGGGAAAGCAAAGTCGTCCATCGTCGCACCTCCGATAAATTTTATGCAAAAGGGGCGCGATTTGTGAAAGACGACGATTTTTTAAGATTGCTTGCAATAAGCGCAAATAAAATGTATAATAGCAGATATGGAATATAAGTTAATGACGCCGATGACGCTCTGGCAAGGCTACAATCCCACGACCGAGCCGCTGGACGTTGTCGTAAACGGCGTGAAAAACAACGAAAAATACGTTTCGAAAGAAGTGTCTTTCACCGCGGAAACGGTTGCCGACGGGAAAATTCGCGCGTATGCGAACATTGTTGTGCAAAAAAACAAGGTCGCGCCGACGTTTTTATATCTCCCGAGCGGGGAGTCGTCGATAAAGCGCACGGCGTTTTTTGATCTGATTGTCGACGCGGGGTTCAATATCATCGCGGTCGATTTCGCCGGAAGATCGCCCAAGAAAAAGGTTTTTACCGAATATCCCGAAAGCCTTTCGTACTGCAATTTTTCCGAGAATAAGGAACTTGCATACAGTCCGTGCCAGGCGGATATGTCGCCCTGGTTTGTGTGGATGAAGGTTGTGCGCCGCGCGATAACGCTCGCGTTTGAAGAAAGCAACGTCGATAAAAACAACTTTTTCCTGATCGGCAATCTCGAAGGCGGGCAACTTGCCTGGAAAGTCGCGGGCATCGACGGGCGCGTTTCGTGCGTTATCCCCGTGGGCGCCGACGGATTTACGGAGTTTTTCAACAAGCCGAAATACGATTCCAATCCCACCACGCAGTTTTCGGACGAGTGGGAATGTTATCTTGCCGGTATGTCGACGCAGGCTTACGCGCGCATGCTGACCTGTCCCGTATATTGCGTGCTCGGCACGAACAGTTCTTATGCGGATATCGACAGACTGTCCGATTTGTTCAACCTTGTTCCGCACAATAAAAAGTTTTCGTCGTTTTCGGTCGGGACGAACGTGAGCATTTCTTTGCAGAATTTCACGGGCGCGATAGAATTTGCAAAAAGCGTCGTTGCGGGCACGGAAAAAACGTTGCCTCGCCCCGGAATCAAGACGTACGTCAGCGATGGCAGGCTTTACGTAAGCGTGACAGACATCGGCGATATGGCGAAAACCGAAGTTTATTATTCCACCGACGAAATCACCCCCGCGTTCAGACGATGGGAACAGTGCGAAAAGCCTGTGCTGCTTAATAACGAAGAAGTATTGTGCGAGCTGCACCCAGCCGAAGAAAACAAAATATTGTTTGTGTTTGCAAACGTTACGCTCAAAAACGGGATCGTGCTTTCGACGCAGGAGTTGATGATGGACCTTACGAAAGTGTCCCTTAACGACTACGACGAGGACGCAAAAACGACGGAAAGAATCCTTTACAACAACGAGATGACGACCGTGCCGTTTTCGGTTGAAAATTTCAGCCCCGTCGTCGACAACGACGTGTTGAAAATCAAAGCGGGGCCGCTCGGGCTCAAAGGGTTCATGACAACCGAAGGCAGACTTTGCGCCTACGACGTGGAGCCGCCGGAAACGTCGTCGATACGCAACGAGGACTACATATTGCAGCTGGAAGCGTATTCGGAAGAAAAACGCAACGTCCGTATCGTTATGTACACGGCGGAGAATACCGTCACGAAATACACCTCGGTGCTGCATCTTGAAAAAAGCAAGAAGTGGCAGCGTTTCAACCTTGAAATTTCCGATTTCAAAACCGCCGACAGGAAAACGCTGAAAGATTGGCGACTTGTAAAAATTATGAAAATCAAGGACGCCGAAAACGTTTTGTTCAACAACATTCTGTGGATTTGATGGAAGACAATATCGCAAAAAAACAACTTAATCGCACAAAATCGACAGCGCAAGTCCTGATTGTGATAATATGCGCCATTATCGCCGCAAGCATTATCAGTGGCGCGGCGTTTGACGTAACACGGATTTCGGGCAGGAGCATGGACGATACTTTGTACGGCGGGAAAAGCGTCGGGCTGTATGACGACGCCGAATACAATTCCTCGCACTTCGACGTCATACGACAGGATACCGCGTTCGACGTTCTGTTTTTCGGACGGCAGGATACGCTTGGCGACAAGGCTCTTCTTCTGAGAACCAAAAAGGCGCGCCGCGGCGACATCGTCGTTTTCATGCACGAAAGCGGCGGGAAAACCGAACAATGGATAAAACGAGTCATCGGCGTTTCCGGCGATACCGTAAGAATTTCGGACGGGAAAGTTTATCTGAACGGGAAAAAACTTGACGAAAGTTACGCCCTCGGCAACACGTTCCCGCGCGGCGTTACCGACGAGTGGACGGTGGGCGACGGCGAAATGTTTGTGCTGGGCGACAATCGCGCGGTTTCGCAGGACAGCCGCGACATAGGCGTTGTGAAAACGCAGTCGATGGTCGGACGGGTTATTCTGGTCGCCAAAAAAGACGCGAAAAAACTTGTTCCCGCAAAGAAACTTTAATCCGACAAAATTCGATATTTTTAAGTTAATTCCGACGTATATTTTCGTGCGTCGGAATTTTTTTGCGCGCGGGACGGCGTAGCGTTTTTAATATGAAAAGGATTTCGCTTAGGCGCAACGATATTATAAGATATTTTTGCGACCTTGTAATTTTGTTACTTTTTGAAAACGCGGAAGCCGCGGGCGGACTGCGACCGCTCGGACTTGCGGTGTTTTCCGCGCTGGTGTTTTCACGGCGGAACGTTATATTGCTTGCGCCGATGTATCTTGCGGCGTGTTTACTGAAAGATTTCTCGTACGTCGGGCTTGTCGTCGCGGTAACGCCCGCGGTGTTGTTTATCGCGGCGTATTTCGTATATCACAAATTAAACCGTCCGATGCACAGGACGACCGCGCTTATCGTTACGCTTTTGTCGTGCGTGCCGCGCGTTGCGTTTTCTATGGTAAACGGCGAAATATACGCGCCGATTTTGTCGTCGGTGATAACGCTTGTCGCGGCTTACGTGCTGATGACCGCGCTGAACGCCGTCGTTGTCAGGGGACTTCGGTATCGTCTGACCGTCGACGAAAGGATATCGCTTATCGTCGCCGTCGGAATGCTTTCGCTGTCGTTATTCACGATAAAAATCAGGAATTTCAATCTGCTATATCCGTTTTTCGCATTTTGTCTGATGCTTTCGGCGTATGCGTTTCAAGGCGTTCAGGGCGCGCTCGTTACGGGGCTTTCGGTTGCTCTCGGCGCAAGCCTTCAAGGGGGCTCGGCGGGCGTTTTCGCCGTGATAATGATTACCGCAGGCGTTGCCGCCGCGTTCAAAAATCTGCCCGAGGCGGCGTGCGCGTTCGCACTGACCGTCGCGTTCACTTTCTCGCTTTTCTTTCTTGACACGTTTTCGGGATACGGTTACGTCAACGCGATTTCGATATTCGTCGGCGCGTTTTCATACGTACTTGTCCCAAGAAAATACAAAACTATGTTGTCGTCGTCGGGAATAAGTTACACGGCGGTCGGAAAATCCGTCGTCAACAAAAACCGTCGGGAAACGTCGATACGGCTGTATTCGCTTGCCGGTGTTTTTGAGGATATGAAAAATCTTTTGTCGGCGGAGTCGGGCGGGAAAACCGAAGTGTCCCCGGAAGCGGTCGCATACGACGTCGCGTCGAATTTTTGCGGAAGATGCGAGAACGCGAACAACTGTTTCCGCTCGCTTGGCGGAGATACCGGCGTAATACTTAACGACGTTGTGGAAGCGTCGATGAAAAAGGGCAAAGCCACGATAATCGATATGCCGCCGTTTATTACAAGCAGATGTAAAAAACTGAACGGACTTATCGGCGCGGTGAACGATCGCCTGATTAAAATCGAGTGCGCGGGAGAACAGGCGGAAGAAGCCGACAAAAACCGCGCTCTCCTTGCCGCGGAAATGGGCGGCGTTGCGGAAGTCCTTGATAACCTTGGGGACGAGTTCAAGCGACCGCTGTCTTTCGACGGGCGAAGGGAAAGAAGAATTTCCGACGAACTCACAAGGCGCGGCGTCGATTGCAAGGAAGTTCTGGTGTGCGGCGAGCAATCCGACGTTGACGTAACGCTTGTCGTCAAAAAGGAAGACGCCGACAAAAAAGCGATTGTCGAAGAAGTGTCGCGCATTATGAAAGTGCGTCTTAAAAAAACGCACGAAAGCGACGCGACCGACGGATACGCGGGGATAGTGTTGTCGCCCGCGCCGCGATACGATTTCGTATACGGCAATGCGGGAAAAAGCCGCCGGGGCAACGACGTTTCGGGTGACGTGATTCTTGTCAGGCGCATGTCGAAAAACCGCGTTTTATTTGCCGTCGGCGACGGAATGGGCAGCGGCAAAAATGCAAACGATTTGTCAGAAAGAGCAGTTAAGACAATCGAAAACTTCTTTGAAGCGGGGTTTTCGGAAGATGTCGTGATGGAAGTGTCCAACAAAATACTGACGCGGCACGCCACGGGCGACGGGTTCAGCGCGGTCGATATTATGGTGCTGAACCTTAACACGGGCGCGGTAAACTTCATTAAACTCGGCGCGACTTTCACGGTGATTAAAAGCGGTGACGAGCCGGAAATTATTGAAGGAAACGCTCTCCCGATGGGCGTGGTCGAAAACGTGCAGCCTTTCGTCACCCGTCGCGTATTGTCCGAAAACGACGTTGCGGTGTTGCTGTCCGACGGCGTTACCGACGTTACGACGGGCGGCGAAATCGCGGAAATTCTTGACGAAGAAAGGCGGATAAATCCCGAAGTTTTGTCGTCGAAAATACTCGATGCGGCCGTGAAAAACGGGGCAAGCGACGACGCGACGGTTTTGACGGTCAAAATCTTTTCGCGCATTTAATAATATATATTTAATAAAATTATTGTTTTTTAACGCGGATGATAGTATAATTTTATTCGTGAAAGAAAAGATTATCCAAAACGTTTCGGAGGCAGCGAAAAACCAAAGAATTGCCGTCGGCGTCAGCGGGGGAGTTGACTCGATGGTGCTTTTGCGCGCTCTTATCGAAGCGAAAAAATCGACGAATTTTTCATTTTTCATTGTTAATATCGAACACGGAATAAGGGGGCAGTCGTCCGAAAACGACAGCAGATTCGTGGCGGATTTCGCACGTTCGCACGGCATAGAGTGCCGCACGTTCAAGGTCGATTCATTGCGCCGCGCGAAAGAGTTTGGCGAGACGGAAGAAGAAGCCGCAAGGGCTTTAAGGTACGGAGTTTTCCAAAAACTGCTTATCGACGGCGATTGCGACAAGGTATTTCTCGCTCATCACGAAGACGATCAGGCGGAAACGGTATTGATGCGTATAATCCGCGGCACGGGCATAAAAGGGCTTTCGGGCATGCAAAAGGAAACGCGCGGATACGTCCGTCCGCTCCTTGACGTGTCGAAGGAAGAAATACTCGACTTCCAAAAAAAATACGACGTGCCGTACGTCGTGGACGAAACCAATTTCGAAAACGACAAAACCCGAAATTTAATACGCAATGAAATTATGCCGCTTCTGAACCGCGCCGGCGACGCGACGGGAAGCCTCAACAGACTTTCGCGCATTGCCGCCGACACGGAAGAGTTTTTAAGTACGCTCGATCTGCCGCTTGAAATCTCGAAGGATAGCGTCGGAATCGACGTGAAAAACCCGCCCGTTTTCCTTTTGAAGCGTGCGATAAGGAACGCGTTTTCGGCGCTCAATGTTGAAAAGGACGTGGAAGAAAAGCACGTCCTCATCATTCTCGATTTGCTGCAAAAAGAAAACGGCGCAAGCGTCGATATGCCTTACGGCGTCGTCGTCACGAAAGAATACGACAAGATCGTTTTTTCAAAATCCAAGCAGAAACAAGCCTTTACAACGCCGTTTGCGATGGGTAAAGTCGCGTTTTTGGGCAAAACCGTGATAATCGACAAAACCGCGAAAAGCAAGGACGGCGTAAAAACGCTTACTTTCGACCTGTCGAAGATACCCGCGGGCGCGGTAATCCGCACGCGTGAAGACGGCGACGTTTTCACAAAGTTTTCAGGAGGCACGAAAAAACTCGGCGACTATTTCACCGACAAAAAAATCCCCAAAAGAGAAAGGGACGAAATACCCCTTGTCGCAATCGGCAAAGACGTACTTATCGTCGTCGGCACGGAAATTTCCGACAAGGTAAAAATCAACGAAAACACAAAACCCGAATATATTTTCGAAATTACATCGGAGGACAATTAAATGTACGGCAAAGAAATTGAAAAAGTTTTAATCACGCACGAAGACGTCAGAAACAGACTGAAAGAAGTCGCGAAAAAAATCGGCGACGACTATAAGGGAAAAGACGTTCTGTTCATTTGCGTTTTACGCGGGGCGTTTATGTTTTTCGCCGACCTTGTCAGGGAAATCAGCGAATACGACGTCAACGCGCAGGTTGACTTCATCGCGGTTTCGAGTTACGGCGAAGGCACGGTCTCGACGGGCGAAGTCAAGTTTATCAAAGACTGCTCGACGCCGATTGCGGGCAAAAACGTAATCATCGTCGAAGATATCGTGGACACGGGCATCACTCTCAATTACCTTAAAAAGGTGTTTCTGAGCCGCGAGCCCGAATCGCTTAAAATCTGCACGCTTCTCGATAAACCCGCGCGCAGAAAGGTTGACCTTGTTCCCGACTATAAACTTTTTGAAATTCCCAACGAATTCGTCATCGGATACGGGCTCGACTACAACGAAGACTACCGCGCGCTGAAAGACGTTTGCGTACTTGCGCCGTGGGTTTACGAAAACAAATAAAAAAATGGATATCAGACTTCCGAGAAAACTGAAAATTCTGTCGTATTATCTGCCGTCGCTTTACATCGTCGGCGGTTACGTCAGAAATTCTTTATTGGAACTTCCCGTGAGCGACGTCGACCTTGCGGCGGAATACACCGTGCAGGAGCTTGCGACCGCGCTTTCCAACACGGAATTTTTCTTAAAAGATTTCAACAAAAAACTGGGCACGGTCAAAATTCTGAGCCGCGAAGACAGGCGTTTTCAGGCGGAATACACGACTTTCCGCATTGACAGTTATCCCGTAAATTCGGGCGCGCATACGCCGTCGGACGTAATTTTCACGCGCGACATCGAAAAGGACACGCTGCGCCGCGATTTCACGGTAAACGCCATATATTACAGCATCGACACGGCGGAATACGTCGATTACACCGGCGGAATTCCCGATTTGTACAAGCACGTTTTAAGGACGACGCAATCGCCCGAAAAGGTTTTTTCCGAGGACGGTCTGCGTATTTTGCGGATGGTAAGAATCGCCGCGGAACTCGGCTTCGACATCGACGAAGAAACCCTTGACGGCGCAAAAAAATCAGTGCATCTTCTGAAAGATATTTCGGGCGAAAGAAAGCGCGAGGAGTTTTTGAAGATTTTGCGCGCGGACAGAAAATACCCGTCGGACAGGACGAAAGACAGCGAAGCAAAAGCACTTCGCGTGCTTGACGAAATCGGCGCGCTCGAATACATTCTGCCCGGCATTTCCGCCGCAAAGGGTATGGAACAACGTCCCGACTTTCACGTTTACGACGTGTTCAACCATCTTATCGAGACGGTGCGTTATTGTCCGCCCGATTTACGTCTTGCGGGGCTTCTGCACGACGTCGGCAAACCGCTTTCGGTGCAAAAATACGGCAATATGCACATGCACGCCAAAACGGGACAGGAAATCGCCAAAAAAATTCTCGGCCGCGACGGACTTAAAATGTCGAATAGGGACGTGAACAAAATTTTGCGGCTTATCGACACGCACATGTACGACATCGACGGGCTGACAAGCGAGAAAAAAATCAGAATGTTCGTTGTCGATAACCTTGAAATTATCAACGATATAATCGCGCTGAAAAGGGCGGACGCGAAAGCGTCCCAAGGCGACGCGTCGGCAACGTCGGTGTCCGCCGAAAAAATCAATAAGGTTTATCGCGAGATGCTGACCGACGGCACTCCGCTTGCTTATTCCGATTTGAAAGTCGACGGCAACGACCTTGTCGGCACGAAAATTCCCGAGGACAAGCGCGCCTGGGCGATGCGTAAAATTCTGGAACACGCCGTCCTGCACGAAGACTGTCGCACGCGGGAATCGCAACTTCAATATTTAAGGGGATTAAACTATGGAAGCAATTAGTATAGTCGCGCTCGTTCTGGGCGTCGTCGCCGTCGTACTTCTTATTGCGGTGCTTGCGCTTACGGTTCGTGGCGGAAAGAAAAAGAACGACTCGTCCGTCGAAATCGGGCAGGCGACCGTCGACGTCATCAAGGGCGAAATCGCACGCGACGGACAAACCACCAGGGAAAACGTGCTGAGCGCGATGGGGCTTCAAAACACGTCCATTCAAAACGCGCTGAACGCAAACCAAACCGCCATTCTCGACACCGTACGAAAGGAAGAAGAGCGCACCGAAAGGTTGCAGACGAACGTTTACGAAGGCTTTGCGACACTTACGACGGAACTCAAAAACTCCTTAAAAGAACTTAACGAAAGCAACGAAAAGCAACTTGACAAAATGCGCGCGACCGTCGACGAAAAACTGAATGAAAATTTGGACAATAGTTTCCAAAAGTCATTTAAGATGGTGTCCGATAGGATCGACGCAATCACGAAAAACTTTGGCGAAATGCAAACCCTTACAAGCGGAATGTCCGACCTTAAAAGGGTTTTGTCCAACGTGAAAACGCGCGGCACCTGGGGCGAAATGGCGCTCGATAACCTGCTTTCGCAACTTCTGACGCCCGAGCAATACGACAAAAACGTCGCGCTTACCAAGTCGGAAAACGCCGACCGCGTGGACTTTGTCATCAATCTTCCCGGGAAAACCAGCGACAAAGTTATGCTGCCCATCGACGCGAAATTCCCGCTCGAAACCTATCAGCACGTTCTTGACGCGCAAAACGAAGTGCAAATTAAGGAAGCCAAACAGGCGCTTGCCGTCAGACTCCGCGCCGAAGCAATCAGCATAAAGAGTAAATATATCCGCGTGCCGAAAACCACCGATTTCGCGATACTGTATCTGCCCATCGAGGGGCTGTTTGCCGAAGCCATGCAAATCCGCGGGCTTTCCGACGAACTTCTGAACAATCAGCGCATTATTCTTGCGGGGCCTACGACGCTCGCCGCGCTTCTGAACAGCTTGCAAATGGGATTCAGGACGGTGCAGATCGAAAAGCGTTCAAGCGAGATTTACAAACTTTTGGGCGCGTTCAAAAAGGACTTTGAAACCTTCTGTCAGATCCTTGAAAAAACGCAGAAAAAGCTGGGCGAAGTCACGACGGAAATCGAGCGCGCCGGCAAGCGCACCGAATATATCCAGAAACGACTTGACAAGGTTACCACCGACGACGAAGGCATCGCGGCGGAACTTTCCGAGGGGGAATTATGAAAGTAAATTTGCATACGCACAGCGTTAAAAGCGACGGTGTGTTCACGCCGGAAGAAGTCGTGAAAATCCAGCGCGACGACGGCATCGAAGCCATGTCGCTTACCGATCACGACAACGTTTCGGGCATTGACGAGGCAATCCGCGCCGGCGAAAAATATGGCTTGAAAGTGCTCCCCGGGATCGAACTTTCGTGTTACAGTGTTTGCGAAATCCATATTTTAGGATACAATTTTGACTACAAAAACCCCGATTTTGTGCAGGAGCTTGAAAATGTCAAAGATTTAAGACGTCAAAGAATAAATAAGACCGTCGAAAAACTGCACGCCCTTAACGTGCCTTTCGACGACAGCGCGCTCGACTTTGAAAACGCAAATCTCGGCCGCGTCCACGTCGCCAAAGAAATGGTAAGACAAGGGCTTGCAAAGTCGGTGTCCGACGCCTTTTATCAATACTTGGGCTCCGGCAAAAAAGCGTATATTCCGGGCTACCGACTCCGCCCGATGGACGGCGTGAAGCTCATCAAAAAATACGGCGGCGTTGCGGTTGTCGCGCACCCCGTGTATATCCCGAAAGACAAGTTGGAACTTCTTGTCGCGGGGCTGGTGCCGTACGGTCTTGACGGGCTTGAATGTTATTACTCCACCTTCAACGAAACGGACACGAAAAGGTTTTTGAGCCTTGCCGCAAAGTACAATCTCATCACGACCGCAGGCACGGATTTGCACGACGCGAACCTTTACGTATCGCCGACGTACGATTGTACTAGGGTTGACAAGCGTTCTCTCAAAAAACTCGGACTGTAAAACGGCGACAATTCGCGCCTTTTCGGCGTTTTGACGGAACCCTGCTCAGTTACGTACGACAAAGTACGCGCCTTCGCACGAACCCGTCAAGAACCCCGAAAATCCATCAAATTCTCGCCGTTTTATGGGAGTATTAGTAAACTGTTAACCCCGCCATTTTAGAGCGGGTTTTTATTTATGTCATTCTGAGGAGTTGCGTTGCAACGACGTGAGAATCTCCCGGAAGGGCTACAATATTAAAAATCCACGCAAGAAAAACCTTATACGAAAGTAAAAACTTAATATATACACATAATAGCGGTATGGCAAAGGTAAGAATTATTTTGGTCGTACTGCTTTTTTTATGCGCGGTAAGCGTTGCGGCAAAGCCGAAAACGCAGATGCGAGTCATCGTTGTGGACGGGGCGGAGATATGTTTTGACGAGACTTTTTCAGCCGACGGCGACGGTATTCCGCCGTTAAAGCGGCTGTTCGGGTTCAACGTTGAAAAGCGACTGACGGGGCTTTTAAGGCAAGGTTATTCCGAAAAGGACGCGCTTTTGAAAACCTTTCCGTCGCTTCTTCGCTCGCTTGAAAATCTGGCGAACGAAAAATACGTGCCGCCCGAAAACGCCCGCGTAACGTTCAACCCGGACGGTGAAAAAACGTTTGAATACGTCCCCGAGAAAACGGGGCGCAAGGCGGATTTCGATAAACTTATCAAAGACGTCGTGAAAAGCGTAATCGGCGCGCAAAGCGTAGTAAGCGTTTCGTACGACGCGCTATATCCCGAAATCACCGAAAAAGATTTGCGCGAAAACACGCTTCTCCGCGGGAAATTTTCGACGGCGTTCAAAAGAAGCTCGGACGCAAGGAAGACGAACGTCGGGCTTGCCGCGAAAAAACTTAACGGTGCGACGGTAAACCCCGGCGAAGTTTTTTCGTTCAACGAAAGAATCGGGGCAAGGACACTTGACAACGGATTTCTGGAAGCGCCGGTCATCGTGGACGGCAAATTTCAGGGCGGCGTCGGCGGGGGCGTATGTCAGGTATCGACGACTTTATACAACGCCGTGCTGTATGCGGATCTTACGATAATCGGCGTATCGCGCCACTCGCTCCCCGTAAAATACGTGCCGGCAAGTTTCGACGCGATGGTGTCGTCGATGACCGACTTTAAGTTTGCAAACGACGGGAAGTATCCGATATACGTTAAATCGTACGTTAAAGACGACGAATTGTACGTTGAAATATACGGAAGTCCGTTGAACTATGAAGTGAGGCTTGTGTCGGAAATCACGGGAAGCGCGCCGCGGGACGTGAAATATATTGACGACGACACGATGAACGTCGGCGAAGAACTTGTGCTTGCAGAGGGGGCGGACGGCGTGATAAGCCGCGGAATAATGGAAAAGTATATGAACGGGGAATGCGTGTTCCGCAGGGAAATCCGGAAAGACTTTTATAAATCGCAACAAAAAGTCGTGGCGCGCGGCACCAAAAAATCGGCGGACGACAACAATAAAGAAAATCAACTTGCGGGGATAATTTGACTTTACTTCCATTATCATATATAATACTAATGCAGTAAAATATCAATAGGGGCAAGTTATCCACAAAGTTATCCACATCGGGTGATTTTATTGTTGACAACTTGATTAAAAATCGCAAAAAGGCTATGGATTACAGAGATATCTACAAAAACTGGCTTGCATCGGGCGCATTGACAGCCGACGAAAAGGCGGAATTATCGGCGATTTCCGATGACTTAAACGCACAAAAAGACCGTTTCGGGGCGGAACTCGAATTCGGAACGGCGGGTATGCGCGGCGTTCTCGGCGCAGGCATTAACAGAATGAATGCGTACACGGTTGCCCGTGCGACAAAGGGACTTGCAAGGTATATTATCGGCAGGGGCGAAGACGCGATGCGTCGCGGCGTCGTGGTGTCCTATGACACAAGGCGTTTTTCGACTGAGTTTGCGATTGTTTCGGCGGAAGTCCTGAATTCTTTCGGCATACGCGTATATCTTTTTGAAAACGTACGCCCCGTGCCCGTTTGCAGTTTTGCAATCCGCAATCTGAACGCGGTTGCGGGCATTATGATTACCGCGTCGCACAACCCCAAAATTTACAACGGATACAAGGTTTACGGCGAAGACGGCGCGCAGATGTCGCCCGAAGACACGGCGGTCGTCGTGAAGTTTATCGAAGAAGAGAAGGATTATTTCGCGCCGTATAAAAAAATCGGCATTACCGAAAGCGACATAAGAAACGCCGACGGCAAAACGTACGAAAATATCACCGTCATCGGGAAATCCCTGGACGAGCGTTATTTTGCGGCAATCGAAAAACTTATGTTGTCCGAAGACGCCGTAAGAGCGCAGCGCGACAAAATGAAAATCGTTTACACCCCCATTCACGGCAGCGGCTATATGCCCGTCACGACAATGCTTGAAAGAATGGGTATGCCGGTCGTTACCGTTCCCGAGCAGGTCAATCCCGATCCCGACTTTTCGACGGTGCGCGTGCCGAATCCCGAGGAAGCCGACGCCCTGTCGATGGCTGTCGCGCTTGCGAAAAAGGTCAACGCAGCCGTTGTTATCGGCACCGATCCCGACTGCGACAGAATGGGCGTTGCGGTACGAAACGACAAGGGCGAGTTCGTCCTTCTGAACGGAAACCAGACGGGCGTTCTTATTATGGATTATATATTAAGGCGCAACCGCGACAAAGGAACGCTTCCGAAAAACGCCGCCGTCGTCAAAACCATCGTTACGACAAGGCTTGCAAACGTCGTCGCAAAAGATTATGGCGCGACCGTGTTTGACGTGTTGACGGGGTTCAAGTTCATCGGCGAAAAAATAAAAGAGTGGGAACAGACTCACGAATATACCTTTATGTTCGGCTTTGAGGAAAGTTACGGCTGTTTGTCGGGCACGCACGCCCGCGATAAGGACGCCGTCGTCGCCTCGATGCTCTTTGCGGAACTTGCCTGCTTTGAAGAAAACGAAGGATCGAGCGTTTACGACAGGTTGCAAAAGATTTATAAGGAATACGGATATTTCCTTGAAAGGGCATTCTCGTTCGGCTTCACCGGCATCGACGCCATGGACAAAATGAACAAGATTATGAACGATATCCGCACAAGCGATATTTCGTCGGTTCAGGGCAAAAAAGTCCTTGCGCTCAGCGATTACCTTACGGGCGTTACGACGAAATGCGACGGAACAAAGGAAAAAATCACTTTGCCGAAGTCCAACGTCCTGCTTTACACGCTTGAAAACGACTGCTGGATGTGCGTCCGCCCGAGCGGTACGGAGCCGAAACTCAAAATCTATCTTGCCACGAAAGAAGACTCCTTCGATTCGGCGGAAAAAGACCTTGCCGCGATGAAAGACGAAGTGGTAAAAAAATTCAATTTGTAAAACAATTAACACTTATATAAAAAGGGAGTAAACGTTATGAAAAAGTCAATATTTAAGATTACGGCATTTTCGATTATCGCAGTGCTTGTCGTCGCTCTTTCGGTAACGGCGTTTGCATTGACTGCGCCCGGCGGGAACGTCACAACGACAGGCGACAGCGTTTCGTATGCGAAAACCAACAACGATAATCCGTACATAGTTTACAACACGACGGGGCTTTTGCGTTCGGCTCACCGTGCAGGCGGCGTACAGGATCCCGAAAACACGATGAAGGCAATCAAAACCTGTCTGAACAGTATGAACGAAGGTTACGACGTCGACATTCTGGAATTCGACCTGCACCTGACGAAAGATAACGAGCTTATCCTTCTTCACGACGAAAATTTCGACCGCACCACAAACAGCGTCGAAGTCTGGGGCAGAGAAGGCGTGTTGCCGCGCGACAAAGACCTTGCAGAAATCAAAGAGCTGAACTTCGGATACTGGTTCCCGTACGAAAGGGGCAGCGTCCAGGTTGAAGATAAGCGTATTTACAAAGACCTGAACGCTTTGCCGGTCGGCGTCGACGCAAACGATTTACGCGTCGTTACGCTGGAAGAAGTTATTGTCGCGGCGGAAAATGCGGGCAAACAATATCGCTATATCATCGAAATCAAGGACAAGGGCGCGGTCGGCAAATACGCGGCGCAACAACTTTGCGCGCTTATGGAAAAGTATAATATGTTCGACAAAGTCGTTGTCGGCACGTTCAACGGCGATATCAGCGATTACTTCGATTATCTCAACGCCAACGTGTACAACGGCAAAATCAACCGCTCCGCAGGTATTCTCGAAGTCCTGAAAATCTTTTTGAGTTACCTTATGAACCGCGACCTCGGCACAGTGAAATACAACGTTTTGCAAATTCCTTATATGAATTGGTTCCCGTTCCTTGGCAGCAAGTCGTTCATCGATTACGCGCACAAGTACGGCATCGCCTGCCAGTTCTGGACAATCAACGAGGCAAGCCAGATGGAAACGCTCATCAAAAACGGCGCGGATTGCATTATGTCCGACAACCCGAAACTTCTGTATGAGGTCGCAAACCGCGTGAAATACGGAAATATGGTGCAGCCTGCCGAACCTCAACCGCAACAATAATCTTAAATACCTTATAAAGCCCACGGCACGCCGTGGGTTTTTCATTGCAAAATATAAGGTTTTATGTTTGACTTAATAAAATAAGTATACTAAATTAAATACAGGCTTTTAAGTCTTTGCGGACATAGCGCCCGCAGGGCACATCACGTTACTTCTTGTCTTCTTTTGCAGTTTTACAAGATGAAATGAGCATTACGCGCAGTTTTGCACATTTGTTTGAAAGGATATTATATTGTTGTTCGTCGATATAATCTGTTTTCCGCAAAATTTCAAGCCAATAACCGGTTTCGCTTGCTTCTTTAAGAGCAATTTCAAGTTTGGATACAAAATCTTTTTTGCCTTGTGCATAGTGTGCTTCATATATATTTGCGCCGATACTTGTAGCACTTCTGCCTATTTGGTTTGCAATAACGTATTCGTGATTGGATTTAAGGAGTTTGACAAGATTTATAATATCAACAGAAAAATCTGTTGAAAGATCGCGCAATTTGGAATCATACATAAGCACCCCGAATTTAATCATATTATGAATATATTATAGAATAAGAAAAATCGTTTGTAAAGAAACAATGAAGAATTTGCGAAAGCGATGTAATGAAGTCTCATAGCGATGTTGCGACGATTGTCGCAGCGATGTGATGCGTTCCGTATTTTCACGCCCGCAGGGCACATCGTAGCGAAGCGGACATCGCGCCCGCAGGGCACATCATGTTCCGTGCAACGGAACACATCGTTGAAAAAAGACCAACCCTTGCGAGTTGGTCTTTTTTCTGGTCGGAGTGACGGGATTTGAACCCATGGCCTCATGGTCCCGAACCATGCGCGCTACCATCTGCGCTACACCCCGGTAATACGGCGGTTTTTGCCGTACTGCTATATTATATAATATTTTTTGAAATTTGCAACTGTTTTTTCACACATACATTATCGACAATGCGATTAAAGCCTGTCCTGCGAAATAGGTCGCGAGTTCCAGAACGGACAAAGTGCGGTTTGCGCGCCACTCTTTGAAGTACACGAACGACAGACACGTGTCGCTGAACAGCAGGAAAAGCGCACCGATCATCGCAAGCAGCCCGCCGACGGTCTTTTGCACCGCGTACAGATAACATGCGGACACCGCCGTAAACGTTACCGTAAAGGAGTAAAGGGTGATAAGTATGCGCATCCACAGCGGAATTTCAAACTTAAAGACGTACGAGCCGCCAAACGTCAGTATTGCCGCGACCGCCGCGACGATTGCCGTCACGAAATAAAAACCGCTTGTCAGGTTGAACGCCGTTGAAAAGGCGACGTGGCCGAGAAGGAACGCGAATAAACCGATGGGGATAAGGCGTTTTCTGTACGTCGGAGTAAGTTCCTTAACGCCAAGGAAAGCGTCGCCGGCATGGCACAAGATAAGCCCGAGAAACAGCGGAACGAAGTAGTTCATGTTGCAGGCGGGGTTTTTTGCGAATGCGGTAATTCCGATTATCAGAAATGACAGCGACGCGATATATTTTGCGACAAGCCCCCAGAAGTTTTTATTGAGCGACCGGAAGCCGAGGCAGAAAGTCGCCGCGATTATGCAGATTCCGAAAAAGAGATATACCATTTCCTGTTATACGTTTGCGAAACGCGCTTTCATACGCAACTCGTGGTTTAAGATGCGTTTTCTGATGCGTAAACTCTTGGGAGTGACTTCCAACAACTCATCGTCGGCGATGAATTCAAGACATTCTTCAAGGGAAAGTTTTTTGACGGGGATAAGGCGCAACGCGTCGTCGCTGCCGGACGCGCGGGTGTTCGTCAGATGTTTTTTCTTGCAGACGTTGACGGTAATATCGCCGAGCGTCGGGGGATAGCCGATGACCTCGCCTTCGTACACTTGTTCGCCTGCGGAGACGAAAAGGATGCCCCTTTCCTGCGCGTTGAACAAACCGTAAGTAACCGCCTCGCCCGTTTCAAAAGCGACAAGGCTTCCCGTTTTACGGCGGGGGAAATCACCCTTATACGGTTGATATTCAAGGAATATGCTGCTCATTACGCCTTCGCCGCGGGTAAGCGTCAGAAGTTCGCTCTTAAAGCCGAAAAGTCCGCGCGACGGAATATCGAATTCAAGGCGCATTCTGTCGCCGATTGCCTGCATGTGTACGAGATCGCCGCGACGTGCGCCGACCGCGCCCATGACCGAGCCGTTGCAGTCGCCGGGGACGTCGATGACAAGCCTGTCGATAGGTTCAAGCAGGGTGTCGCCTTCCTTTTTGAAAAGGACTTTGGGAGTGGATACCGCAAACTCATAGCCTTCGCGGCGCATTGTTTCGATAAGAATGGAAAGGTGCATTTCGCCGCGTCCGGACACTTTGAAGCTGTCGGTGCTGTCGGTGTCTTCGACGCGCAGAGAAACGTCTTTCAGAAGTTCGGAATAAAGCCTTTCTCTCAGACGTTGGCTGGTGACGAATTTACCTTCCTTGCCGGCAAAGGGACTGTCGTTTACGGAGAAAGTCATTTGCACGGTGGGGTCGGTAATTTTGACGAACTCGCACGGTTCGGAGTTTTCGGGGCTTGACACGGTGTTGCCGATGTTGATGTTTTCGATGCCCGAAACGCACACGATGTCGCCGACCGCAGCCGCGTCGCAGGGAACGCGCTTTAAGCCTTCGATCTGATAAAGGTTGGCGATTTTGCTCTTATAAGGTTGAATGCGGTTGTGCCAGTCGCTGACGACGACGTCGGAGTTTGTCCTTATGACGCCTTGTTCGACGCGGCCGATACCGATACGACCGACGTAGTTGTTGTAGTCGATTGCGGAAATCAGCAGTTTTGCGGGTTTTTGGTCGTCGCCTTCGGGGCAGGGGATATGGCTCAGAATCGTTTCAAAAAGCGGGATAAGGTTTTCGCCTTCCGCGCCTTCGGTAAGGGTGCTCGTGCCTTTTCTGCCGCTGCAATAGACGATGGGGCTGTCCAACTGTTCGTCGGTGGCGTCAAGGTCAATCAAAAGTCCCAGAACTTCTTCCACGACCTCGTGAATACGCGCGTCGGGACGGTCGATTTTGTTTATGCAGATGATTATTTTAAGCCCGAGCGATAAAGCCTTTGACAAAACGAATCTTGTCTGGGGCATCGGCCCTTCGACGGCGTCGACAAGCAAAAGCACGCCGCTGACCATTTTCAGGACGCGTTCAACCTCACCGCCGAAGTCCGCGTGTCCCGGGGTGTCGATGATGTTGATTTTCACGCCGTTGTAATGGATTGCGGTGTTTTTCGCAAGGATGGTGATGCCGCGTTCGCGCTCAAGGGCGTTGCTGTCCATAACGCGATCTTCAACCTGCTGATTCTCGCGGAAGGTGCCGCCTTGTTTAAGCATTTCGTCAACCAGCGTGGTTTTGCCGTGGTCGACGTGGGCGATAATTGCAACGTTTCTTAAATCTGTTCTTTTCATATTATTATCTCTCGTTTGATTTTTGTATTATATACATATCTTAAAATAATAGCAAGGATATTAACCGCCCGACGCGAATTTTTTTCAAAAAATTAAGTTTTCGGCAAAAGAAAAGGGACGGAAAAACCCGTCCCCGGAATGGATATTCGTTTGTCAACCGTCGATTTCGTCGGCGTTTGTTTTCATATCGCCCATCCACTTTCTGAAAAAGTTTTTGACTCTGAACGCGACGCACCAGTCGCCCAGCATCGATATGCCGTGTACAAGCAGGAACACGCCCAGAAGTACCGTGAGATATATCGCGCCGCCGACGGGATTGAAGAACGCCAGCATACCGAAAACGATTTCGAATATCGAAGTTATCAGAAGTACCCACCAGTACGGCAGTTTGAGTCTGCCCGCGGCAATCGCCATCGACAATTCCGAAATGCCTTCGTAAATAAACCACATTGCGAAAATGAAGGGCAGGAAACCTGCGACGACGTTTTCGTTTGAAAGCATTATTATGCCGAGAATCGTCGTGATTATGCCGTCCGCAAGAAACGCTCCGCCGCCGAAAAGCCCGACCGTCGTGAAGAACATTGCGATTTCCACAACGCCGATTACGAGCACGATCGCACCGATTACGTATGCGAGAGTCGTAAGCGTGGTGTCAACGGGCAACGCAAAGCACACGATACCCGCGGCAATCATCAGAATACTTGCTAAAAACCATAAGATTGAAGTTGATTTTTTCATATCGTTCACCTCTTTACGCTTGCATTATACAACCGATAATTAGCAGTATCAATAGCCGAGTGCTAATTTTTTTCGCAATTATCAAAATTGATTTTTTTTGATAATAAATCTATCAATTTGATTTAATTTCCGTCGTTTAATTTCAGCATGAACGCGCCTTGCTTTGCGTGGCACAGCGGACATTCTTTCGGGGCGGATTCGGCGGTTG
>OIEH01000121.1_pt1 | contig 54440 bp, 51 predicted proteins | sample 1604811 | NCBI WGS metagenome assembly OIEH01 (sample SAMN01760945, study PRJEB22395) | human gut metagenome | reverse complement strand
ATGCCACCTTGCCAAGGTGGAAGTCGCGGGTCCGAATCCCGTCTCCCGCTCCAAAAAAAATGACAAACACATCAAGTGCTTGTCATTTTTTTTGAGCGGGATCAGGGATCGAACCTTGCGTGATGATGTGAAGTGAGATAATCACGATTTATGAAATATTACGCAAAACGATTTTGAAATAAAATTATTACGCAAGGTTCGGGCGAAGCCCGCCGTTGTGCTGTTAGCATAACATATAAATATAGTATGCAGCGTTTCGCTGTTAATCAAAGTAATTTACAATACATAGGCTATCCCGTCTCCCGCTCGCGGGAAAAAAATCACATTCTGCATTGTCGCGATTATAAAAAACAGAATAACAATGAAGTAAGTAATATATCGTACTTTGTTATTAAATTAAGTATGCGCGCAAGGTTCGGGCGCAGCCCGTCGTTTTAAGTCGGGCTAACGATACGGAGTATATCAAACAACCTTGTTTTTTGACGTTTATTTAACTTGATTGATTTTTTTCGTTTCAAATCGTAAACCGTGAAAAGCGGCGGTTTTTGCAAAGAACAGGGCGATTTTATGCATTTACGTTTGCAATTTCTCAAAAATCGGCTGTTTTGTTTTACAAAAATCAACGTTTAACTAATATTAAGTAAAATCGCGCCAAAATAAATTTAATTTTTGAAAGAAAATGCACTTTGTTCCTTTACACAATTAAAGAATAAAAGTATAATGAAACTGAAATAAAACGATAAGGTGAATTATGATTGATAAAAAGATTACCGACGATATGCTCAGTGAACTTTACAGCACGCTTGCGTCATTGCAAACCGCAGACGACGTGAAAACGCTTTTTGAAGACCTTTGCACGTATAAGGAAATTGAACAAATGGCACAGCGTATTACCGCGGCAAGGCTCTTGCTGGAAGGAAACACTTACGCTCGCGTGATTGAGCGCACCGATATTTCTTCGGCGACTTTATCGCGCGTTTCGCGTTGCATACAGCACGGTAGCGGCGGATACAAGAAATTTATCAAGACGGAATAATTGACAGTGTTTATTGTCATATTGACACAATGAAATCATTAACGGAATTATATAAAATCGGCGCGGGTCCGTCATCGTCGCATACGATGGGTCCCGAAAAGGCTTGCAAAATTTTTGCCGAAAATTACAAGGACGCCGATTCTTTCAAAGTCATACTTTACGGCTCGCTCGCAATGACGGGCAAGGGGCACGGCACCGACCGTATCGTTATTTCCACGCTCAAAAAACCGACGGAAGTCGTTTTCAACACCGAAGAAAAGGATATCCCGCACGAAAACACGATGGATCTTATCGCATTATCGCACGGAAACGTCATTGACAGATGGCGCGTTCTGAGCGTGGGCGGGGGAGCAATCGAAATCGTCGGGCGCGGAAAGTACGATCCCCCCGAAGTTTACGACCTTAATTCGTTTTCGGAAATCGCGGCGTACTGCAAAAAACACAGAATCCGTATTCCCGATTACGTCGAAAGGGTCGAAGGACCTGAAATTTTCGATTATCTGAAAAAAATATGGGCGCAGATGAAGGACACCGTGCAAAACGGGCTGGACGCCTCCGGCACGATCCCCGGCGGTCTTAATCTGCAACGAAAGGCGAAGTTCCTTTTCAGACAACGCCATATCGACGAAAGTCCCGAAACGCGTGAAAACAGGCTTGTGTGTGCGTTCGCGTACGCCGTGAGCGAAGAAAACGCGTGCGGGCATACGATCGTGACCGCGCCTACGTGCGGTTCGTCGGGCGTCGTACCTGCGGTGCTTACTTATATGCAGGACAAACGCGGCTTTTCCGACAAGGAAATCGTCAGGGCGCTTGCGACGGCGGGCATCGTCGGAAATATTGTCAAACAAAACGCAAGTATTTCGGGCGCGGAATGCGGGTGTCAGGCGGAAATCGGCACGGCGTGCAGTATGGCTTCCGCCGCTCTTGCGGAGCTTTACGATATGGATCTGGAACAGATCGAATACGCCGCGGAAGTCGCGATGGAGCATCATCTCGGGCTTACGTGCGATCCGATTTTCGGGCTTGTGCAAATCCCCTGCATCGAAAGGAACGCCGTTGCCGCAATGCGCGCGATAAACGCCGTATCTCTTGCAAATTTTCTGACCGAAACAAGAAAAATATCTTTCGATATGGTTGTCGAAACGATGTACGAAACGGGCAAGGATTTGAAAAAGAACTACCGCGAAACCGCAACGGGCGGGCTTGCGAAACTTTATCACGAGGAGCACGATGAATCCAAAGACGCTTGACGACGGACGGGAAGTAATTTTCCGTTTTGCCGAAAAATCCGACGCAAAAGAAATTCTTTCCTACCTTAAAAAGGTAGGAAGCGAGACGGACTTTTTATCGTTCGGGTTTGAGGGCGTTGGTTCGGACGTACAAAAGGAAGAAGAAATCATCACTCGTTTTGCCCGCGCGATGACGTCGGCGATGATCGTTGGGACTCTTTCCGACAGGATAATTTCAGTCGGCACTCTGTCCGCAAACGCCACAAGCAGGTTTTCTCATAACGCAGAAGCCGGGATAAGCGTGCTGAAAGAATTCTGGGGCAAAGGAATCGGCGCGCACCTTATGAATTTAATCCTTGAATTCGCGCGGACGACGAAGCACGTCAAAAACGTTCATCTGACGGTAATCGACGAAAACGGCAGGGCGATGTCGTTGTACGAAAAGACGGGGTTTAAGGTCGTCGGGCGATACAAAAACTTTTCGTTTGTCGACGGAAAATACCGCGACGCGATAATAATGGAAAAAGAAATCTGAAATATTTTAATTGCGACAAACCACCTAAAAGGTGGTTTTTCTTTTTTGAAAAGAATATCCGCATTAATTTTTGCATATTCTTTCGTATGTTTTTGGATGAAATCAAAAAATCGTTGAAAATCGAAAATATGGAATTCGCGTCGCCCGTCGTAACCGTTTTCGGGAAAGTCGGCGCGGCAATCGAGGGGCACAAAGGTCTGTTGTTTTTTTCGGACGAAGAAATCAGATTTAAGGTAAAAAGCCGCATACTTTCGGTATCCGGCAAAAATTTGTCGCTTGTCGAGACGAGCGAGCGCGACGCCGTAATATCGGGAATCGTCGAAAAGGTGGGCTATGTATAGGTTTTTTGACGAAGTAACCGTTTCAGGCGCGTCGAAATCGACCGTCATAAATAAACTTTTGCAGAAAAACGTCAGGATTTTCCGCGCTGAGTGTCAGGAAAACGGCATTAAATTTCGCATAAAACCTAACGACCGTCAAAAAGTAATTGAAATATTCGACGCAATATGCTATAATTACAAAATAGTTAAAGGTATCGACAAAAATTCGGTTTTCGGATTTTTGCAACGCCGATGGGCAATCGCCGTATTTTTCGCGCTGGTTGCGGTAATGTTCGCGCTTATTCCGCGGTACGTTTACACCGTGTCCGTCGACGCCCCGTCTTATCTTTACGACGAGGTGAAGGACGTTTTAACGGAATCGGGCGTGAAACGGTGGAAAAAAACGTCGGACGTTGACGCAAAAAATGTCGAAAAGCGCATAAGCGAAATCGACGGCGTGTCGTTTGCGGACGTGAAAGTATCGGGCAGCACCGTATACGTGAGCGTTCGTCCGTCGCTGAAAAGTGCCGAAATCGTCGACGTACAAAAGGATCTCCCTCTATATTCGGCGGTCGACGCCGTGATAACGCGGCAAATCGTGTTTTCGGGCACACCCGCATACAAAGCGGGCGACAGCGTGAAAGCCGGCGACGCACTGATTTTTCCGTACGTTACCTCGGGCGAGGACAACCTGCCCACGGGCGCAAACGGCGAAGTTTTCGGGATAATCGGATATTCCGCAACGGTTTCATACGGCGGCTCTATGACGACCTATGAAAAAAGCGGAAACAGCAAGACGTACAGGGTTGTCGATTTTATGGGGCTTACGGGAAAGATGCCGAAAAGCCCGTACAAACTGTACGAAACGCGAACAAGAAAGGTCGAATGCGGTTTTCTGATTCCGCTGGGCTTTTTGGAAATTACCTTTGACGAAATCGTCGGAACCACAATTTCTTTGCCGTACGAGCAGGCGAAAGACGCCGTGATAAAGCGCGCGTCCGAACAAGCCGAAAAGTTCGTACCCGAAGACGCAAGGGTGATCCGACGCGAAATCAACGAAGTTGAAGCGGGCGGCGTGTATTACGTTACCGCCACGGTGTACGCCGAAGGACGTATCGACGCTTCACAATAAAGAGGTTATATATTATGCGAAAAAAAGAACGAAAGACCGCTCCGCCGGAAACCGTTTTGAACACCTCGGAGAACGAATCGGGACAAAGCAAACTTGTTGCCTTGTCATTCTCGATACTGCTTCTTGTCGCGCTTCTTATCTGGGTTTTCATCACGCTTTGGTTTTCGGGCGGAAATTTTAAGGGCGCGTTCACGGGGAAGGAAACTTTAAGCACGATTGCGCTTATCGGCGTATTGCTGTTTCTGCTTGCTGCGCTTTATGCGTTTTCATACAACAACGCACCCGAAAAATCCCGCGTCAAGGTGCTGATTCTTATCGGCGTCGTGGTGCTTATTTCCACGATACTTTGCACGATTTGCGCCGACGTTCTGAACGTTTACGCAATGCCGATATCCCTTTGCGCGGTTTTATTGTGTCTTCTTGTCAATATGAAGGTGGCGCTTGCCGGCAACGTCGTGTTGTCGCAGATTCTTCTTATCGTATTTATGATAAAAACGCCGTTTTCGTCGGAAGCGATGACGAATCTTGCGGCGTCGATTTTCTGCAATACGATGAGCGGTTTCGTGCTGCTGTTCCTTTTGTCAAGGAATTATACGCGCATTAAATTTATCCTTGTCGGGCTTATCGCGGGGCTTGTCATGTCGCCTTTTGCGGCGATCGTCACCGTTGCGGCGCACTCGACGGGGCTCGATATTCTGTACAACTCGATTTGGGTTTTCGTCGCGAACGTGATAAGCGTCGTTCTGTATATGCCGCTTTTGCCGATTTTTGAAAGTATTTTCAATATGGTGACCGACTTTAAGCTGGACGAACTTTGCTCGTTCTCGCAACCGCTCTTAAAAAGGTTGTCGGTTGAGGCTCCGGGCACGTTCAACCACAGTCTGATTGTCGGTAACCTTGCCGAAAACTGCGCCATCGCTGTCGGTGAGAATCCCCACCTTGCAAGGGCGGGCGGATATTATCACGACGTCGGCAAACTGAAAAATCCCGAGTTTTTCGTCGAAAACCAGATGCGCGGTATCAATCCCCACGACGAACTTATCCCCGAAGTTTCGGTCAGTATGATTACGAAACACACCAAAAACGGCGCGGCACTTATCAGGGAAGCAAGACTGCCCGAAGAACTCGCACAGATTGCGCTGCAACATCACGGCACTTCGCCCGTAAACTATTTTTATTACAAAGCGCAACAAATTACCGAAGGTAATCTTGCCGACGACGAATACTGTTACGACGGGCCGAAACCTCAGACGAAAATCGCCGCGATCATTATGATTTGCGATACGATCGAGGCGGCGGCGCGCGCGGTCGCTCCCGACTCCCGCGAGCAACTTATGGATCTTATCGACAATCTTGTCAAAGACAAGCTCGACCACGGTCAGTTTGAGGAATGTTCCATCACGATGAACGATATCCGCCTTATCAAAGAAACGATTGCGGACATTCTTCCCAGCGTCAACCACGCCCGCATAAAATATAAGAAATAATGCTTGAAATTTACAACGCCGACAAGGAAAGCGAAAAACTTATCAAAAAAGTTTACAAAGCCGCGCTGAAATACTTTTCGCAAAAGGATATTTTCGAGGTTGAAATCGAAATCGTCGACAAGGACGAGATTCAAAGCATCAACAAAGAAGCGCGCGGCGTGGACGCCGTTACCGACGTTTTAAGTTTTCCGAATCTGGAAATCCGCAAAAACCTTCCCGTGAAGAAAAGCGATTTTCCGCTGGACGTCGATCCCGATTCCGGCAAACTTCTGCTTGGCGAGACGGTCATGTGCATGGATAAGATTCTGGAACAGTCGGATGAGTTCGGCACGACGCCCGAAAGGGAAGCGGGATATTTGTTTTTGCACAGTTTATTGCACCTTTTCGGATACGACCATATGGAAGACGACGAAAAGGCGGAAATGCGGGAAAAAGAAGAAGATATCCTGAAAACAATAGGATTATCGAGATAACGGAAATAATACACAGGAAAATAATATGAAAGTCGGATTTATTACAATCGCAGGAAAACCCAACGCCGGCAAAAGCACCCTTCTGAACGCTATGGTCGGCGAAAAAGTCGCAATCGTGAGCTGGCGTCCGCAGACGACGCGCAACAAAATCACTGGGATAGTGAACGGCGACGATTATCAGCTTGTTTTCACGGACACGCCGGGGCTTCACAACAGCCGCAACAAACTGGGCGATTATATGATGAAAAGCGTTTCGACCGCGCTCGAAGGCGTGGACGCAATATTGTACGTCGTCAACGGCGACAAAGGTTTCGACGACTTCGATAAGAAGTTTTTGGATGAGCACCTTGACGGCAAAACGCCCGTTGTGGTCGCGCTCAACAAAACCGACGTCGTCACGAAAGAAAAGATTTTCAAGCAGTTGGAAGGCTTGCAGCAATACGACAAAATCAAAGCCGTCGTGCCCGTGTCCGCAAAGAAGGGCGAGAACGTGGACGAGGTAATCAAACAACTTGTCGCGCTTATGCCCGAAGGCGAAAAAATGTACGACGACGACGTTTTCACCGACAAGACAATGCGCTTTATGGCGTCGGAAATTATCCGCGAAAAGGCGTTGAAACTCCTTGAAAAAGAGATTCCTTACGGCATCTGCGTGAACATCAATAAGTTTGAAATGCGCGAAGACGGCAGTATGTACGACATCGACGCCGACATCGTTTGCGAAAAGGACACGCACAAGCCCATTATCATCGGCAAAAAGGGCGAAATGCTGAAAAAAATCGCAACTTACGCCCGTCAGGATATCGAAGAAATGTGCGGCGAACAGGTCTATCTCACGCTTTGGGTAAGGGTGAAAGAAGACTGGCGCGACAGCGATTACCTTCTGAAAAATCTCGGCTACGATAAAAAAGATATTTAATTTTCAAAATATTTTTGTTTTCCGCGCATAAGTTTTCGCGTTCTGCACAAGTTATCGTCAGTGAGGGCTTGTATGGACGCAAAAAACCTTTCGTGGAAGTTGTTTGAAAAAACGGGTTCGCCCGCCGCTTATATGTTTTTCAACGCTATATGCGGCGACGAACGAAAATCGAAAGACGATGGAAGAGAAACTGAACGCGCTTTGCGTAAGGGTTGTCGACTATAAGGACAACGACAGGTTAATCACACTTTGCACTGCGGAGAAGGGTAAAATTCTGGTGAAAGCGACGGGCGTCAAAAACCCGAAAGCGAAACTGAAATTTGCTGCTTCTCCTTTGTGTTTCGGGGAATATATCGTCGTCGAAAACAAGGGAAGATATACCTTGAAAGGGTGCGAAGCGTACGACAATTTTCAGGACATCGTTTTTGACCTTAAACGCTATTACGCAGGGTTTAGCGTGCTGGAATGGTTGGATAAACTGTCGGAAAATGCAGATACCGACACCGTCAGGGCGTTGCTTATCGTCGGCACGGAAGCATTGAAAGAACTTGCCTACGACGTTGACGTTCCGCCCGAAAACACTATGCTGAAATTTCTGAACGCTCTTCTTGAAACGACGGGTTACGCGTTGAATTTTCATACGTCGGCGATAAGCGGAAAGAGCCTTGAAAACGACGACAAAGTTTGTTTCGATTATTATTCGGGCGCGGTTGTCGAACTTTCGGAAAGGAGCCTTAATTACGTTACTTTCACAAAAAATGACGTCGCTATAATTCAGGGAAAAGCCACGGGAAGCGACGCCGAAATCAGACGGATTCTCATTGAAATTTCGAGCATTTTGTCATTTTTCACGGGCGTCAGGAAAAATTATTCTTTTGAAGAATTCCTTAAACTTTGATATTTTTTCCTTTTTTTATATAAAAAAAGCCGAAAACCCCCTTTTTCGATTGCATTTATTTTTTATTTGTTATATTATTTTATAGCATTAAATTGTAATTAAAATCGTTTGGAGGTTTTTATTTTATGAAAAAGTACGTTTATCTTTTCACCGAAGGTAACGCCAACATGCGTGAACTTCTCGGCGGCAAGGGCGCAAACCTCGCGGAAATGACCAACATCGGTCTTCCCGTTCCCCAGGGTTTCACCATTTCGACCGAAGCTTGCACGCAGTACTACGAAGACGGCAAGAGAATCAATGACGATATCCAGGCCGAAATCATGGACTACATCGAAAAACTCGAAAACATCACCGGCAAAAAATTCGGCGATAAAGAAAATCCCCTTCTCGTATCCGTTCGTTCGGGCGCTCGCGCTTCGATGCCCGGTATGATGGACACCATTCTTAACCTTGGTCTTAACGAAGAAGTCGTTGAAGTCCTTTCCGCAAAATCGGGCAACCCCCGTTGGGCATGGGACTGCTATCGTCGTTTCATTCAGATGTACTCCGACGTCGTTATGGAAGTCGGCAAAAAGTACTTTGAAGAACTCATCGACAAAATGAAAGCGAAGAAGGGCGTACAACAGGATATCGACCTCGACGCAAACGACCTTAAAGAACTTGCAAATCAGTTCAAGGCGGAATACAAGGCAAAAATCGGCAGCGATTTCCCCTCCGACCCGAAAGAACAACTTTTCGGCGCAATCAAGGCTGTTTTCAGAAGCTGGGACAACCCCCGCGCAAACGTCTATCGTATGGACCACGACATTCCTTACAGCTGGGGCACTGCGGTCAACGTACAAATGATGGCTTTCGGTAATATGGGCGACGATTGCGGCACCGGCGTTGCGTTCACTCGTAACCCCGCAACCGGCGAAAAAGGTCTTATGGGCGAGTTCCTTATGAACGCTCAGGGCGAAGACGTCGTCGCAGGCGTTCGTACCCCGATGCCCATCAGCCAAATGGCGGAAGTCCTTCCCGACGTTTACAAACAGTTCCTTGACGTCTGCAAGACTCTTGAAAGCCACTACCGCGATATGCAGGATATGGAATTCACCATCGAACGCGGCAAACTCTTTATGCTTCAAACCAGAAACGGCAAGCGTACCGCTGCCGCCGCTATCCGTATCGCTTGCGATCTTATCGACGAAGGTATGATCAACGAAAAGGAAGCGCTCCTCCAAATCGACGCAAAAACTCTCGATATGCTTCTGCATCCTCAGTTCGACGCGGCAGCCCTTAAAGCGGCTGACAAAAACAACGTCGTCGGCAAAGGTATCGCGGCGTCTCCCGGCGCAGCGGCAGGCACTATCGTTTTCACCCCCGAAGAAGCCGTCAGACTCGGTCAGGCGGGCAAGAAAGTCGTCCTCGTACGTCTTGAAACCTCTCCCGAAGACATCGAAGGTATGAAATACGCGCAAGGTATCCTTACCGTTCGTGGCGGTCAGACCTCCCACGCGGCGGTTGTCGCCCGCGGAATGGGCACCTGCTGTGTTTCCGGTTGCGGCGACATCAAAATGCACGAAGCCGAAAAATTCTTCGAACTCGGCGGAAAAGTCTTCCACGAAGGCGACGACCTCTCCCTTGACGGAAGCACCGGTAACATTTACGACATCGCAATCAAGACCGTCCCCGCAGATCCCAACAGCGGTTACTTCAGAAGAATTATGCACCTTGCCGACAAATATAAGGCAATGGACGTCCGCACTAACGCTGACACCCCCGCCGACGCAAAACGCGCTGCCGAACTCGGCGCACAAGGCATCGGTCTTTGCCGTACCGAACATATGTTCTTCGGCCCCGGCCGTATCGACAAGTTCCGTGAGATGATTTGCTCCGAAACCGTCGAAGAACGCAGAAAAGCCCTTGATAAGATCGAACCTATGCAGCAGGCTGACTTCGAAGGTCTTATGGAAGCCCTTGAAGGACATCCCGTTACCATTCGTTTCCTCGATCCGCCGCTTCACGAGTTCGTTCCTACCGAAGAAAAGGACATCGAAGAACTTGCAAAAGCGCAGGGCAAGACCGTTGAAGAAATCAAAATTATTTGCAATTCTCTGCACGAATTCAACCCGATGATGGGACATCGCGGATGCCGTCTTGCGGTAACGTATCCCGAAATCGCCGAAATGCAGACGAAAGCAATCATCAAGGCTGCAATCGCAGTACAAAATCGTCATCCCGATTGGAACGTCGTTCCCGAAATCATGATTCCGTTGGTTTGCGAAATTAAGGAACTTGCTTTCTGTAAGAAGACCGTCGTCGAAACCGCCGACGCTCTCATCAAAGCAGCAGGCAGCAACCTTAAATACGAAGTCGGTACCATGATCGAAATCCCGCGTGCGGCACTTACTGCTGACGAAATCGCAAAAGAAGCCGAATTCTTCTGCTTCGGTACCAACGACCTTACGCAAATGACCTTCGGTTTCAGCCGCGACGACGCAAGCAAATTCTTGCCTTCGTACTACAAGAACAAGATTTTCGAGTCCGATCCGTTTGCACGTCTTGACACCACCGGCGTAGGCAAACTTATGGATATGGCTGTCAAAATGGGACACGCTACCCGCAGCAACATTCATTGCGGTATCTGCGGCGAACACGGCGGCGATCCTTCTTCCATCGAGTTCTGCCACAAGATCGGCTTGAACTACGTATCTTGCAGCCCCTTCCGCGTACCTATCGCACGCCTTGCAGCGGCTCAGGCGAACATCCGTAATCCGAGGGCGTAAGCTTTTGACGGAAAACGGTTATATTCCGGCATTTCAATACTGAATTTTATGAAAAACAGCCATTCTCGCTTGAGTTTGGCTGTTTTTTTACTCTTCTGAAAGCGGTCGAAAATCGGAAAATATGCTAAAATAGCGGGGTGGTTCCTCAAATGTTACATTTTTCCATATATACTGTTGTATGTAAAAGAGGGCGACAAAAGAGAGGTATTTTATGTCGAAATATAAATTGATTTTAGAATATTACTTGAAAGGGAACAACCGCACGCAGATCGCTACGCTTTGCGATTGTTCCCGTATGACGGTCTGGCGCGTTTTGCAACGAGTAAACGCTATCGGTATCGGGCTTGACGAACTGAGCGGAATGAGCGAAAAAGAACTTGCTTATTTGCTTTTCCCCGAAAGGGCGAAAGCGGGAGACGGGTATTTGATTCCCGATTTTAAGTGGGAAGAGTTTCAGATGATGAAACACCGTTCGTCGATAAGGCTTTGTTGGCGGAGGTATTGCAAACGCGCGGCGAAACAGAACCTTGCGGCATACAGTTGGAAAGTTTTTTTGACTTCGTATAACGATTACCGCCGCCCGAAAATACAGGTCGATGATCCGGACGACAAAATCAGGACAAAACTGAAAAATTACAATTTTTTGTTGGCTTATTGCGAGAACGATAAGGTTATGTATTCCGTGATTCAGACGGAAAAGGAAATGTGGCTGAAATCGCTTGGACTGGACGAAAGCAAGATTATAGACGATAGAGAAAAGTAAAACAAATTAAGACTTCTTTGAATTTATTTCAAATACCTGTTGCAAAACATACCGGAATATGGTATAATTGAGTAAAGTAGTCAATGAGGTGTATTATGGCAGCAAGTTATAAAAAATTATTCAAATTACTGATAGACAGGGAGATGAAGAGTAAAGAACTCGCCGCACTCGCAAAGGTAAGCCCCGCAACGCTTGCAAAAATGAAGAAGGACGGCGTTTCCGTAAATTCCGACGTGCTTATAAAAATCTGCACGGCACTGGGCTGTACGCTTGACGATATCGTCGAAATCGTGGACGACGAAAAATAATTGCAAAACTCAAGAGAAATATTTTAATTATGACCGTAGTTGTCATGTTATGTATGATAAAATAGATAAAATGAAAAAGTATACAGGAGAAAAGCGAAATGGCGGATATTAAAAAAGAGCAGGAACGCGAAGAATTACATAAAGCGATTTGGAACATAGCGAACGACCTTAGGGGGAGCGTTGACGGCTGGGATTTTAAGCAGTACGTTTTAGGTATAATGTTTTATCGCTACATTTCCGAAAATATCGCGAATTACATAGATACGGGCGAACATGCCGCGGGAAACGTTGATTTTCACTATGCCGATTTATCTGACGAAGCGGCGGAAGAAGCGAGAGCCGATATGGTGGAAACGAAAGGCTTCTTTATTCTTCCGAGCCAACTTTTCGTAAACGTTCGTAAAAGGGCAAGCAAAGACGAAAATCTTAACGAAACGCTTGAAAAAATCTTCAACGCGATAGAATCTTCTGCGCAAGGAACGGATAGCGAGGACGATTTTAAGGGCTTGTTCGACGATATAGATGTAAACAGCAACAAACTCGGCGCAACGGTGGCAAAGCGCAACGAAAAACTCGTAAAACTTCTCGATGGTATCGGCGATATGAAACTCGGCGATTATAAAGATAATACTATCGACGCGTTCGGCGACGCTTATGAATTTTTAATGGGTATGTACGCATCTAACGCAGGGAAGAGCGGTGGCGAGTATTTCACTCCGCAAGAGGTCTCCGAATTGCTTACGCGACTTACGGTGGTAGGGAAAACGCAAGTTAATAAGGTTTACGATCCCGCTTGCGGTTCGGGTTCGCTCCTTTTGAAATTTGCCAAAATTTTGGGCAAAGAAAACGTTCGTCAAGGTTTTTACGGGCAAGAAATCAACCTTACCACATATAACCTTTGCCGTATCAATATGTTTTTGCACGATATCGACTTCGATAAGTTCAATATCGCGTGCGAAGATACGTTAATTAGTCCGCAACATTGGGATGATGAGCCGTTTGAGGCAATCGTTTCAAATCCGCCGTATTCCACAAAGTGGGCGGGCGACGATAATACGCTTTTAATCAACGATACGAGATTTTCGCCCGCGGGCGTGCTTGCACCGAAATCGAAAGCCGATCTCGCGTTTGTTATGCACTCGCTTTCGTGGCTCTCTACGAACGGCACGGCGGCAATCGTATGCTTCCCCGGGATTTTCTATCGCGGTGGCGCGGAACAAAAAATTCGTAAATATTTAGTGGATAACAACTTCATCGATTGTATTATCCAACTTCCAGATAACCTTTTTTTCGGCACGAGCATTGCAACGTGCATAATGGTGCTTAAAAAGAGCAAAAACGAAAATTCAACGCTTTTTATCGACGCCACCGCCGAGTGCGAAAAGGTAACGAACAACAATAAACTTCGCGATAAAAATATCGAAAATATCCTTAAAATGTTTACCGATAGGGCGGATATCGCGCACAAAGCGCGGTTGGTGCAAAATTCGGAAATCGCTGAAAACGATTATAATTTATCGGTATCTACTTATATAGAAAAGGAAGATACGCGGCAAGCGATAGATATAAAGGCGTTGAATAAAGAAATTGCAGAAATCGTCGCACGCGAGCAAGTTTTAAGGGAAGAGATAGATAAAATTATTGCGGAAATTGAGGGGGAATAAAAATGAATTTGCCAGAAGAAATTAAATTTTTGGTTTATGAGTTGCCTGATGAAAAAGGAGAAGTCTTGGCTATTGTAAAAGATGAAACGATATGGACAACTCAAAAAGGAATGGCGCAACTATTTGATTGTTCGACCGACAACGTATCGTTGCATTTAAAAAATATATTTGAAAGCGGTGAATTGGAAAAGAATTCAGTTACCGAGAAAATCTCGGCAACTGCCGCCGACGGGAAAAATTATTTAACGCAGTTTTATAATCTCGACGCTATTATATCGGTTGGATATAGGGTAAATTCGCAAAAGGCGACAAAATTCCGCATTTGGGCGACAAATGTGTTAAAAGAATATTTGCAAAAAGGTTTCGTTCTCGATGACGAGAGATTGAAACAGGGCGAGCGAATTTTCGGAAAAGACTATTTTCGCGAGTTATTAGATCGCGTTCGTTCCATACGAGCAAGCGAACGCCGTATCTGGCAGCAGATAACCGATATTTTCGCCGAATGCAGTATCGATTACGATAAAGATTCCGAAATAACGCAAGCGTTTTATTCAATGGTTCAAAATAAGTTCCATTATGCAATTACAGGACAAACGGCGGCGGAGATTATATATAGCCACGCCGATAGCGGTAAGGATAATATGGGGCTGACCACATGGAAAAATTCTCCCGACGGAAGAATTTTAAAATCAGACGTAGGGATAGCGAAGAACTATTTAGACGAGCAACATATTCGCAGATTAGAACGTGCCGTATCGGGGTATTTCGATTATATCGAGGACTTAATCGAACGAGAAAACACTTTTACAATGGAAGAATTTGCAAACAGCATTAACGAATTCCTGTCTTTTCGCAAATATCAAATTTTAAAAGACAAAGGTTCGATTTCTTCGGCGCAAGCAAAAAAGAAAGCGGAACTTGAATATGATAAATTCAATAAAACGCAAAAAATCAATTCCGATTTTGATAAACTAATTGCCGCCACGAGAAAAACAAATAAAGATTGATATGATTATTAGAGAGTTGAGAGTCGCAAATGAGATTATTTGATGTGTTATCTAAGCCTCCTAAAAAAGACTTTGTGCAAATAGAGGGATTTTTGTTGGGCAAGCAGTGCAATATTGGACAGCAAATTAAGCTAAATGCGGGAAGTATTGCTCTAAATTATTTTTGCGGGAAATGTGATGATATAAGAACTTTTTATTCGATTGGAGCCTTAACATGCATATGTATTAACCAAAGGCTTATTAGTATAGATAGTGTGTTGAAATGTACTTGTGGAGCTAATGTTCAAATGTGGTTTTTGGTTGAAAGCCAAAATGACATCAATGAAATAGCACCGAAGGTTCGGATTATTCGCCGTAGTGAAAGACTGGGGAGAAACATTATTAGAAATTCCAAAAAATATGGGGAACTTGCAGAGCTACTTGATAAAGCGGAAACTGCATATTGGAATGAATTGGGTGCCGGTGCTATAGTATATTTGAGAAAAATATTTGAAGCCATCACAATTAAAACAGCAAACGCATTGGGAATAGATTACAATAAGTATTCAGGTGGAAACCCAAAAAATTTCAGAGAATTGCTTTTAAAAGTCGATGAAAGGTGTTCCATTATTCCTAAGGAGTTTTCTGAAAATAGATATAGACTTTTTCAAGAATTGAGTCAAGTTGTTCATGGAGAGTGTGATGAGTTATCAGTATTGGAGAAATTTGAACCATTACATAGACTTGTTGTTGGAATTCTTGAAAATATAGGAAATAAAGAAGAATTTCAGATGGCAATAAAAGCCCTTGGCTGGGTTCAGGAAGGTGTATAGTGAGTAAATTAGAAGAATTGATAAAAGAATTTTGCCCGAACGGGGTGGAGTATGTAAAAATCGGTAGCGTTGTAAATTATGAACAACCTTCAAAATATTTAGTGAAGAAAGCCGATTATAAGGAAGAGTATTCCACACCTGTATTGACTGCGGGACAAACGTTTATTTTAGGGTACACAAATGAAATGAACGGAATTTACAACGCATCAAAAGATAGTCCTGTAATTATTTTTGATGACTTCACTGGGGCTTTTAAGTGGGTTGATTTTCCTTTTAAAGTAAAATCTTCTGCGATTAAATTTTTGAAAGCGAACGAGAAAATAGCGATGTTGCGCTATATTTTTTACGTTATGGGGAATATAAATTTGACATCAACAGAACATAAACGATTATGGATTGGGATTTATTCAGAGTTGCAAATTCCGTTGCCGGCTTTGCCGGTACAGCGTGAAATTGTCCGCGTGCTGGACGGTTTCACGCTGTATAGCGCGGAGCTTACAGCGGAGCTTACAGCTCGCCGTAAGCAGTATGAATTTTATAGGGATAAATTGCTGACATTTGATGAAATTTATGATACAAAATATTTACCATTAAATGATGTAATTTATTCATTAAATACTGGATTAAATCCGCGGCAGTTTTTTACATTAAACACTGAAGATGCTAAAAATTATTATGTTACAATTCGAGAAATTCATAACAACAAAATCATTTTTAATGAAAAAACAGATAAAATAAATGATAATGCTTTAAGATTATGCAATAATCGTTCGCACTTAGAAGTTGGAGACGTTTTATTTTCCGGTACTGGAACTATCGGAGAGACGGCGTTGGTAGAAGAGGAGCCGTATAATTGGAATATCAAGGAAGGGGTTTATGCTATAAAACCAAAGAAAAATATAATTTTATCGAAATTTTTAATGTATGTGTTTGGAGCGACTTCCATCCGTATGGCGTATATGAAAAAAGCCGAGGGTGGAACAGTGAAAAGTGTGTCAATGGGGGAAATGAGAAAATTGCTCATTCCTGTGCCGCCGATTGAGGTGCAAGAACGAATTGTAAAAGTGCTGGATAACTTCGACGAAATATGCTCGGATTTGAAAATCGGTTTGCCCGCGGAAATGGAAAAAAGGCAGCAACAATACGAGTATTATCGCGATAAACTGTTGACATTCGATACGAAGTCTGCGACAATCCTTAGACAGACAGACAGACAGACAGACAGACAGACAGGGCTGATTAGGCTCTTGCAGTATGTGTATGGGTTTGTCAATATTCGTTTGGGAGATATTTCTCAAATAGTAAGAGGTGCATCTCCGCGCCCTATTTACAATTATATTACAGATGCAAAAGATGGGGTAAATTGGGTAAAAATAGGAGATGTTTTGCCAAATTCAAAATATATTACAGGGACTAATCAAAAAATTACAAAAGACGGTGCTAAACATTCAAGATCTGTAAAAGTAGGTGACTTTATTCTTTCAAACTCAATGAGTTTTGGACGTCCTTATATTATGAAAATTGAGGGATGTATTCACGACGGATGGTTGGCTATAAGTGATTTTGAAGATTATATAATCTCTGATTATCTATATTATTTACTAACATCTACATCTATACAGAGAGCAATGGAGCAAAAAGCGTCTTTTGGCGGTGCGGTTTCAAATCTTAATGCCGAAATTGTGAGGGATATTGAAATAACAATTCCGTCGCTCGAAAAGCAAAAAGAAATCGTTGATATTTTGGATAGATTCGATAATTTATGTAACGATATTTCTAAAGGCTTGCCGGCGGAAATTGAAGCAAGGCAAAAACAATATGAATTTTACAGGGATAAATTATTAAATTTTAAGGATATTGAAGAAGATGGGGAAAAAGAAACAAAAGCAAAAGGGACAGGCAAAAACTGAAAGCGTAAAAGCCGAAAACGTTGCGACGATAGAGGATGAGCGTATCGCAAAAATTATTGTGAGTGCGTTAACGGAATACGATAGGCAAAAACAAGAAGCGACGAAGGCTGAAGAAGAAAGAATCAGAAAAGCCGACGAGAAGAGACTCGGTATAAACGGTAATAAAGGAAAATTTAGAGCTGTGTTGAAAATTCTTTTTCGCCCGAAGAAATATGCGAAAAACATGAATGCCGGAGCGGGGCTTGTAAGAGTGGCTCTATATGCCTTTTATAAGCTTGTTGAATTGATTACTCTAATTTGTGCGATTTTATTCCTTGCGGTTATTCCGTTGCAATATTGTATCCCGAGTGTTGTGCCTATGAAGTGGTATTTGAGTGTTGTTAGCGGCGTGTGGGGCATAACGTTGCTTTTACTATCAAGAATGTTTCGGATAGCTGCAATCGAAGTAGATGAAGTGAAAGACAATAATTATTTGTTCGGATTGTTTACTGCGGTTACTTCAATCGTATCTGCAATAATTTCTATAATAGCATTAGTAAAGTAAATTACAGGAGAAAATTATGAGTTTTTATAACGTTGTTTCGGCAAGTGATGAAAGTACTGTTATAACCGAATATAAGCCTTCCGCCAAGCGTTCGGATTCGTACCAAAGCGAAGCGGATTTAGAGCGCGAATTTATTCGGCTACTCGGCGAACAGAGTTACGAATATTTGAATATTAAAAGCGAAGAGGACTTAATAAAAAATCTCCGCAAAAAGCTCGAACAACTCAATAATTACGAGTTTACGGACGGCGAATGGAAACGCTTTTTTAACGAGTGCATGGCAAACCCCAACGAGGGGATCGTTGAAAAAACGAGAAAAATTCAAGAGGACAACGTTCAAAATTTAAAGACGGACGCAGGCTTTACGAAAAACATTACGCTGATAGACAAAAAGAATATACATAACAACAAGCTGCAAGTCATCAATCAATACGAGGCTATCGGCAATTACGATAATCGTTACGACGTTACTATTTTGGTGAACGGTTTGCCGCTTGTGCATATAGAATTAAAGCGGCGTGGTGTTGCCATTAAAGAGGCGTTCAATCAAATCGACCGCTATCAGCGCGACAGTTTTTGGGCTTCCTGCGGACTTTACGAATACGTGCAAATTTTCGTGATTTCCAACGGAACGAATACGAAATATTACTCGAATACCACGAGATTTAACCACATTAAAGATAGCGCGAGCGGACAAGCCAAGAAAAAGGAAAAGACGAGCAATAGTTTTGAATTTACTTCTTTTTGGGCAGACGGGAACAATCGCATTATTCCCGATCTTGTGGATTTTACCAAAACGTTTTTTGCAAAACATACTCTGCTTGCGATTTTAACGAAGTATTGTGTTTTTACTTCCGAAAACATGTTGCTTGTAATGCGCCCATATCAGATTGTGGCAACGGAGCGGATTTTAAACCGCATCGAAATCGCGAACAACTATAAAAAATACGGTAGCGTTGCGGGCGGCGGATATATTTGGCATACGACGGGTTCGGGCAAAACTTTGACCTCGTTTAAGACGGCGCAACTTGCGAGCGGACTTGGTTTTATCGATAAAGTTTTATTCGTCGTAGACAGAAAAGACCTCGACTATCAGACGATGAAAGAATACGATCGTTTTGAGAAGGGCGCGGCGAACAGCAATACTTCGACGGCGATTTTGAAGAAACAACTTGAAAATTCAAATTGCAAAATCATCATTACCACCATTCAAAAACTTTCGGTATTTATCGCAAAAAACAAAGGGCATGAAGTTTTCGATAAAAAGGTAGTTATTATTTTCGACGAGTGCCACCGTTCACAATTCGGCGATATGCACCTCGATATAGTCAAAAACTTTAAGAAATATTTCTTATTCGGGTTTACGGGTACGCCTATTTTTGCCGTCAACGCAAATTCGGGCAAACATGCTAATTTAAGAACGACCGAGCAAGCCTTCGGGGATAAATTGCATACCTATACGATTGTGGACGCAATCAACGATAAAAACGTGTTGCCCTTCCGCGTTGATTACGTTAAAACGCTTGAAAAAGAGCCCGATATCGACGATGCGAAGGTTTGGGATATCGACAGAGAAGCGGTTTGGAATTCGCCGAAGAGAATTTCAGACGTCGTTAAATACATACTCGAAAATTTTAACCGCAAAACGTACAGAAACGAAAAAAGTTATTCGTTTAACAGTCTTTTGAATATTCAGGAAGTCGCTTCTGCTAAAAATGAAGCAGAGGAAATTAAGCAGAAGTTACGGCTTTCGGGCTTTAACTCTATTTTTTGCGTGTCATCGGTAGAGGCTGCGAAACTGTATTATAACGAGTTCAAAAAACAAATGGCTGAAAACCCGAGCAAGGCTTTGAAGATTGCTACGATTTTCAGTTACGGGGCGAACGAAGAAGAGCAAGACGGCATTTTGGATGAGGAAAACCCGGAAGATACCACGCGGTTGGATTCTTCTTCGCGCGATTTTTTGGCGGGCGCGATTAAAGATTATAACGCTACGTTCGGAACGAGTTACGATACGTCGAGCGATAAATTCCAAAATTATTATAAAGACGTTTCTTTGCGAATGAAGAACAGACAGATCGATTTGTTAATCGTCGTAAATATGTTTTTGACGGGCTTTGACGCGACTACGCTTAATACGCTTTGGGTGGATAAAAACCTGAAGGCGCACGGGCTCATTCAAGCCTATTCAAGAACGAACCGTATTTTGAATTCGATAAAAACTTACGGCAATATCGTATGTTTCAGGAATTTGCAGAAACGCACGGACGATGCGATTTCGCTTTTCGGTGATAAGGAAGCCGGCGGAATCGTCTTGATGAAGGGCTATAAAGATTATTATTACGGCTATACCGATAAAGACGGTAAGTTAAAACCGGGGTATATTTTGCTTGTGCAAGATTTACAGGACAAATTTCCTTTGGACGAGCAAATTTTGGGAGAAAAGGCTAAAAAAGAGTTTATTTCATTGTTCGGCTCAGTGCTCAGAATGAGAAATTTGTTGGCTTCGTTCGACGAATTTGCAGGCAACGAGTTTTTAACCGAGCGCGAAATGCAAGATTATACGGGCAAATATATCGATTTGCGCGACGAATTTGTGAAAGGCGGGAAGGATAAAGAAAATATCAACGATGATATCGTATTCGAAGTGGAACTTATCAAACAAATCGAAATCAATATCGATTATATCTTAATGCTTGTTAAAAAATATCACGACAGCCATAAAAACGATAAAGAGGTGCTTATATCGATACAAAAAGCGATCGATTCGAGTTTTGAGCTGCGTAGTAAGAAAAAACTGATCGAAACGTTCGTGGACGGGATTAACGACGTTGACGACGTTATAATCGAGTGGCGGAATTTTGTTGCCGAAGAAAAGGAGAAAGAACTTGCTGAAATTATAAAAGAGGAAAATTTGAAGCCCGAGGAAACGCGGCAATTTATCGAATATTCGCTTAGAGACGGAGCGCTTAAAACCACGGGGACGGACATCGATAAGATTTTACCGCCCGTTTCGCGCTTCGGCGGTGGCAGAGAAAAGAAAAAACGTAACGTTATCGCTAAACTATCAAGCTTTTTCGACCGTTTCTCGGGGCTGTAAAGAAGAAGGGAAAGTGGTTAACGATTTGAAAATATAAAATTATGCGGGAAGGTGATGTATAATGAAAGTAGGAATTAGTGAGGAGTCTTTTATAAAAGAATTTTCTGAAAGTCTAAAAAATGGGAATGCTTCATTTTTTATCGGCTCCGGAATATCGAGAAAGGCGCAATATGTTGGCTGGAAAGATGTTTTACGGGAGTGTGCTATCGATATAGGTTTAGATGTCGAGCAAGAAAACGATTTGATTACGTTAGCCGAATATTATGTTAGAGATAATCAACGGACTAAAATTACTGAAACAATTAAAAATTTCTTTGCTGACTCGAAAGGCGAAATACAGGATATACATAAAATTATAGCGTCTTTACCTGTTAATAGTGTTTGGACGACAAACTATGATACTTTAATAGAAAGGGGTTTTGCTTCTGCAGGGATAACTACTACTGTAATAACAGATGATTTATCTTATAGGAATATCGACAGAACTGCAGATGTGAAAATTTATAAAATTCATGGTTCGGTGAAAAACGCTGATAAATGCATTATTGCAAGACGTGATTATGATGAATTTGCAAGGACTCATGATATAGTTTTGTCAGAACTAAAAGGCGAAATGTGTTCAAATTCCTTTTTATTTTTAGGCTATAGTTTTAGTGATACGGATATTCAACATATTTTAACAAGAATTCGGCTGACTTATGACAAAGAACATCCGCAAAGACATTTTAGTATTATTGAAGAAGTAAAAAGAAATCTAAAAGAAACGGACGTTGAATTTGAATACAGAAAAAATAAGCAATCACATTATGTTTCGGATATGCAATCGTATGGAATCAATGTTCTGCTTGTGGAATCTTATGATAGAATCGAGCAAATATTATCGACGATAAGAAATAAAGTCTTTGCGCGAAATGTTTTAATTTCAGGAGCATACGAGAGCAGTGATGCGATAGTAGAATCAAGAATTTCTCCGGTTGCTACAAAATTATCAACAGAATTAATTAAAAGTGGATATAAAATCTATACCGGATATGGAAAAAATATCGGAGCCGATATAGTGAATGGCGTTTATAACGCTTGCTCGGATTTGGGGGCTAAGTCAAAAAAATTCGATGATAATATCGTTATTTATCCTTTTCCCTATAAAGGGACTAATAAAGAGTCAAAGAAAAAAATTTATTTTGAAATAAGAAGCCGAATGGCTTCATCGACAAAAATAATGATTGTGATAGCCGGAAAAAATAAAAGTCGCAATTCGGCGGGAGTATATCAAGAGTATCAGTTGGCAAAAGAGCAGGGGAATTTAATTATTCCTATTGCCTCAACGGGTGGTTCGGCAAGAGAAATTTGGGATGAATTAAATAGGCAAAATTCTTACAATGACAACGAGTTGTTTCAAAAGTTGGGAACAGAAACGGCACCGGATGAAATTGTGAATGTTGTAATGAAATTAATAAATGATAATGGAGTAAAATAAAATGGGACACAAAATATTTGTATCATATAAATATCACGATTCAAATGTAAAAAAGATTACTAATAATTATTGGGCTAATGACACAGTGCGAGACTATGTAGATCAATTACAACAATATTTTGATAATGGGGATGATATATATAAGGGAGAGGAAGACGGGGAAGATTTATCAAACTTGCCAGATGAAACTATTTGGAAACAGTTAAAAGATAGAATATATGATAGTACACTGACGATTGTAATGATATCTCCAAATATGAAAACACAGCAAAATGAAAGAGATCAATGGATTCCGTGGGAAATATCGTATTCATTAAAAGAAGTTTCCCGAAAAAATAAAGCGGGTAACGATGTAACAAGTAAAAGTAATGCGATTTTGGCTTTGATTATTCCGGATAGAGATGGATCTTATTCATATTACACCGAGGATCGCAGGTGTTGTTCTTCTGGGTGTAGAGTTCTTAAAACCGATAGATTGTTTACTATACTGAAAAAGAATATGTTTAATAAGAAAAAGCCCGAAAAAAGTCAATGTTATGCTAATGATATTATTTATCATGGTGATTGCAGTTATATAATGTCAGTAAAATGGGATGACTTCATTGAGAATCCGCAAACATACATAGAAAAAGCATATTTATTGCAAAATTCCATTGAACAATACGTAATAAACGAAGAAATAGGATAGACGATGGCGGATATTCCGAGAGCATATAAATTGAATAAGGAAAAGCGGGCGACGGAGGAAAACGGGAAGTTTCTGTATTATTTTTACGACCGCAAAAAACTGACGTCGGTTGCGCTTCCCGAAGAGCAGTTCGATAAACTCGTGGAGATGGACAGGGAGTATTATAACCTCGAACGTCGGGAAAACGACCATAAAACGACGTTCAAAAAGTCCGCAAATACCAACGGTTATAAGAAAATCAATATAGAAAAGGACGATTTCGGACAAGCCTCGGAAGAAGATCCGGATGACGACGATGTTTCCGGCGTGGACTTTACCTATAAAATTCACAAGCAGTGCGATATTGATAAAAAAGTTGCCGCGCTTTCACCTGATGACCGGACGATTTACAAAATGTATTATGTGGACGGTTTCAGACAGGCGGAAATTGCGGAAGAACTCGGAAAAACGCAAGGTTACGTAGCAAAACGGTTGATGAAAATCGGCGACGCATTGCAGGAAAACAAAACCGACGAGGATCGCGCAAATGCCCAGTGGGAGAAATTTCTGCGTAAATTCCGTACGGATGACGACGAAGATATTTTGTGGGATATGTTTTTGTATCTGCTGCCCGTTGAGGAGCAGACGGATATTGCAAGCTGGTTTTACAGTTATCGCGAGTTTTATAAATTCGGGCTGTCGTATCTCATAATTCGCCCGTTCGATAAGGTAACCGACCAAACCGAATTCGGGAGCAGAATGAACGAGTTGCCGTATCACAGCCGTTATATGTATTACGAAATTTTCGACAGGCAAATCGAAGAACTGCAATGGCTGTATCTTGCGCTTTGCGAAGAGGTGGAAAGCCGCAAGAAAACTTTTCCGCAGAAGCCCACGGGAACGAATTTCGAGAAGATTTTTCAGAAAGCGGAAGAAATCTGCAAGCGGCTCGAAATGACGGCGGAAGAGTTTATAAACGAGCGATTTATACCGAAAGAAGCGGAAAAACGCGGGAAACGTTACAAAGATTACAGACGAAAATATCAGAATATCGTTGTGGCGGACGAAACCGACATGCGCCCGATAGAAGAACAACTTCGGGATATGTTCGGAGCCGGTCCGACACCTGAATTTTCCAACCCGGAATTCCGCAAGAAAAAATAATTTAAAAAATTTTTTATATTCCGGAATATTTTCGGCGTTTTATTCGCTTGATAGGTGTAAAACTTTTTTGCAGTCAGGAGGAACATTAAAATGCAAAACAAAATTAAAGTGTTTGAAAATAAGCAGGTGCGGACTTTATGGAACGCAGACGAAGAAGAATGGTATTTTTCCGTAGTCGATATCGTATCCGTTTTAACAGATAATGACTATCAAGCCGCGAGGAATTACTGGAAGGTTTTACGCAAACGCCTTTCGGATGAAGGAAGCGAACTGGTTACAAATTGTAACCGGTTGAAAATGCAGGCTTCCGACGGTAAAATGCGAGAGACCGATTGCCTTGATACGAAAGGCGTTTTGCGGCTTGTGCAGTCGATTCCGTCGCCGAAAGCCGAACCGTTCAAAATGTGGCTGGCGCAAGTGGGAAGCGAGCGGCTTGACGAAATAGCCGATCCCGAAAAGGCAATACTTCGCGGCGCGGATTTTTACCGTGCCAAAGGGTATACGGAAGGCTGGATCAATCAACGCTTGCAGACAATAGAAATGCGTAAGGAACTGACCGACGAGTGGAAAGCTCGCGGAATAGAGCAGGAAAAAGATTACGCGATTTTAACGAACGAAATGACGAAGGCGTGGAGCGGCTTATCCGTTAAGGAATATAAAGAACTCAAAAGGTTGAAAAAGGAAAATCTGCGCGACAATATGACGAATATCGAACTCGTTTTGAATATGCTTGCGGAAGTTACGACGACGGCGATATCGAAACGGGAACAGCCCGATACGTTTGAAGAAAGTAAAACGATTGCCAAAAGAGGCGGGAAAGTAGCAAAAAATGCAAGAACGGATATCGAAAGTCAGTTGGGGCAATCGGTAATTTCTCCGCTTAATGCAAGCGACAAGCCCGCGCTTGAAGTGAAAACTGACAGCGACGGAGAAAAAGATTAAAACCGCTTTATAATGGAGGGAAATGTAATGGATAAGATAGAAGAATTATTAAAAGATCCGAAGACGGACTTGCAAAAACAAGCATTAACTGATAAGTCTTATAAAAAAACGCCAAACAATCAGGACTGTAAAATAAATTTTGAATTGGCAACATACGGCGATGCAATCTTGAAATGTGTATTGTGTAAAATCTACTTTGAAAGGGAAGATGAAGATAATTTCGGGTTCAAAGGTAAGTTAACCGAGTGGAAAAAACAATATGAAAGCGATGAAGTTTTAGTGCGGGTTGTCGCGAAACTTTATAACTTGTTGAATTTTCTTAGATACGATAAAGAGGGAAACGGAAAACCCGAAGAGCAAAAGCTGCAGGACTATGATCATAAAGGACAAAACGATAAAGACAGGCACAAATACATTGCGACCGCAATGGAGGCGTGCATTGCCGCAGTTTATCTTGAAAATGGCGAAAATGAAGTCATTGAAATTGTAAAACAATGGATACAATGGATAGACGAATCTAAATCTTAAAATTTGTTTAAATACACAATTACATAAAAACGAACAGGGAGCCGGATAAAAGTCTGACTTCCTTTTTGTATGCGATTGTCGGGAGATATCCCGGCAATTTTTATTCTCAACGAAGGAGCGATAAATGAAAAATTACAATCGGTATCGCCCGCCGTGAACGGGCGAAAAAACAACACAGAAAATGAAAAAACGAGGAGGGCAAATGGAAGAAAAAAGATTAAAACAATTTACGTTTTACAATTTGTATTACGAGGCGTTGAAAGGACTTTCCGACGAGGCGGCGGGAAGGATGGCGAAAAATATCTGCAGATTTATGTTTACAAACGAAGAAATCCCGGAGCCGCAGGACGATAGGGAAAACTTCTTTTGGAGTAATATCGTGGACGTTCTCGAAGAGGTTAAGCGGATAGAAGAAAGCGGACGAAAACCTAAAAATCTCAATGAAAAGATGCCGCATTTTATGTTTATGGAGACATACTACAAGGCAATCAAACTGATGACCGAAGCGGAGAGCGGACAATATATAAAGGCAATCTGCGAGTATATGTTTTTCGGGACGGAACGGAAATTAAAACCGCCCGTAGATATGTATTTTTCGTTTGCGAAAAAGAAACTGGAATTATCCCGGAAAAGAAAATCTTCGGGCAGTAAAGGCGGCGCGAAAACGCGCATAAAAGTAACGGACGAGGAGATTTCAAAGGCAACCGAAAAGAAAAATCGCTATGTTTCGTTTGATGATTTCATGGCGGAAAATCCGAAGATAAAAAACGATTTATATGCTTCGAGAATGCATTTGCTGGACGGGGTAAATTGGATGAAACTGGATTGCGGGCTGGAGAAAAGCGACTATAAAAATTGCGACAGCCTGTATCGGATTCTGATGCATAAAGAGGAGATAATGAACAATGCATGGTGATAAAAAGAACGGAGCAAACCGTGAAGCAAAAGCGGAGCAAAATACGGTAAAACCGAAGCAGGTTAAGAAAATGCAGTCTTCGCCGCATTTTGTGTTACGGAAAGCGGCACAGCCGTCTTTCATTTTCGAGAGCAAAAATACACGGGAAAAGGAGGAAAATTTTGTCCGGAACGCCGGTAATATTCAACGTGGCATATACGCCGTATAAACTGAAAAAGGGTTCGACCGAAGAAGAGATAAAATCCCACGCGGAAAAACGCGCGTATTACGATTTTACGGGCGATACGAATTATCTCAGGTATATGACGACCGAGGGGAAACTTGCGGGAAACGAGTCCAAAAAATTTACGATGCTCGATTATCTGCAAAAATCCACGGGCGTGTTCAACGGCGACGGAATGATAAGCAAGGACGAATTAAAAGAAATGAAACAACGGCTGAAAGAGAACAAAGGCAATATCTGGAGCGGGTTCGTATCCTTCGACGAAGAAAATTCCGGAAAGATAGATACGCCCGAAAAGTGTATTGCGCTGATACGGAAAACGTTCAACGAGTTCTTTCGCGATATGGGGCTGGATCCGCGCGAAGTCGATCTGATATGCGCTTTGCATCCGGACAGACCGTCGCATCTGCACTTTCATTTCGAGTTTTACGAAAAGCGTCCGTGGCTGAAAAATAAGCGCGCCGCCGGATATAAATACCGGAGTAAGGGCAAAGTTCCGATACAAGCCATAGACAATATGGTGGAGCGGCTGACTTCTTACACGATAGATGATGAGCTGAAAAAACGTTCGGACGAAGCGAGGAACGCTTTGTATAAACGGAAAGATTTTTCGGAAGCGCTGTGCCGCGACGTGGCGACAAAGAAAATGAAAGAACTTGCGGAAAAAATTCCGCCGACGGCTTCGTTTCAGTACGGCAAAAAAGATATGGCTGAGTATCGTCGGGAGATTGACGGGGTTGTGGAAGCGGTTGCTATGGTGGACGAGGACGTGTGCGCCGCCGACAGTGCGTTCAGGGCAGAACTTATGCGAAAAGAAGCCGCGCTAAAAAGCATTATGGGGAAATATTACGCCAAAAGAATGAAAGATGACGGCGTTTTCAAAGAGGAAATGACGAACGCTTCCGAATTTTTCGGACTGAAACATATCCGGACGATAGACCGGCTGGAATGGGATTATCGCAGGCGGCTCGGAAACATTGTTCTTAAAAAGGTGAAGTACATACAGGAGAACACTTATAAGTATAATCGGACGAAAAAGAGAAAAGCCAACGATAAGTCGATTAAACGCCATATCGCCGTGTCAGATAATAAAATCGGCAGGGAACTTTCTAACTTTTTCGGTTCGGTTTTCGATTTGTTTTTACCCGAAACGCAAGTCTATTCAAACCGTTTGCGGGAGATAGAACGCGAAATGAAGGAAGAAAAAGAAAAGGAAGAGCGCGAAGCCGCGGCGAAGAACAATTATTATAACAGCAGATGAGGTTTGCCCTTCATTTTAGGGCAGACCTCGGAAAGGAGGGCAAAATGACATTTAATTAAAATCGAAAAATAAAGAAAACGAACTTTTACATTCGGGCCATAAAAAATTTTCTGTTTTTTCTTGCGAAAACAGCTTGACAAATACAGATTCGGATGCTATCGTATTGATACGACGAAAGAAAATCGGAGGTGGAACTATGAACAGAGCAAAAATAATGCGAAAAGCGGAAGCGGGCGAGGGATTGACCGTAGCGGAAATCAAGATTTATCAGAAAGAAGTTAAACTGAGAAAACAAGTTTACGGCAAGTACGGAACGCTTGCTAAACAATATCTGGAGGAGAAAGGAATCGATTGGACGATAGCTAATCTTCCCGAATATCTGCACGGCGTAGATAAAGCCGCCGACGAATTGTACGAAACGATGTACGAAAAATTCTCGAAAGAAGAGCGGTTCAAAAAGTCGGCGGACTTTATGGAAAATCTTAAACGAGAAACGGAAATGCAAAGGCTTATCGAAGAAGAAATCTTAAACGAAATCGTTTATGTAAAATAACGGAGGTATCAAAATGAAAGTGCTAAAAGTAGTCGGAACTATCGGCAGATTTGCGTTGGCAGGCGTGCTTATTGCAGGACATTTCGTAATGAACATCATCGGCGCGCTGATTTGTGCCATCACTTCACAAGGCTAATACGGAGGTTTTTATGGAAAAGAAAGAAACAACGCCGCGCAGAGCGGCAAGAAGAAGTTATGAGGAACGTAACAAGGACAAGCGTAAGCAGACGAGCGGAAATTTCGGGACGATGATACCGCGCGAACTGTATGACGAAATCAATGCGTTTCTGAAAGAACGTAATATGACAAAAGTGGACTTTATCCGAACGGCATACGAAATAATGAAGTCCGAAAACAACGGAACACATAATTGATTGTGGCTTATCCAACCCGTGATATCGGGAATCAATAAGGAGATATTGTGTGATAGGAGAGACCGTGCTTTTCTTTCCGTTAAAAGTACGGCATGGGAAAATAATTACGGCGCCGCTACGGAGAGTAGTCGGGAAAAAATAATAAATAAAAGTGTAAATGCAGACAGAAATCCCGGGCGGCGCAACCTATATAAAACACAAAAATTTTAAGGAGACTTGAACGAGCAGAAATTAACAACAAAACAGTATGAGAAAGAAGAAAAAGGCAAACAACAAAAACTCCCCGAAGCGGGATCGGAATTCGATTCTTCGCAGTTGAATACAGACGTATTCAATACCGTTATCGCTTTCAGAATGCTTGAAATTATGCGGAATAACGGATTGATTGCTGAAAGCGAATATGCAAAGGTCGAGAAAAAGCGCGCCCGCTACAAGGGGAACGTGATAGACAAAAGAAAGACGAAAAAGGCGGTGATTCAATATGATTGAAAACGGTATGGTAATGCCGACAGACGTAAACTTCGACCGTAAAAGACAGCGGAAAGTTGTATTTTACGGAAGGGTAAGTACGGAACATGAAGCACAATTGGCTGCGCTGGAAAATCAGATACAGTGGTATGACGATATAGCGGCGAAAAATCCGAATTGGTACATTTTAAAAAAGTATATCGACGAAGGCATCACGGGCACGCAGGCGAAGAAAAGACCTGCGTTTCTGCAGATGGTGCAGGATGCGAAACAAAAGAAATTCGACCTGATCGTAACGCGCGAAGTATGCCGTTTTGCAAGAAATACGGTTGATACGCTCGTCGTTACGCGAGAGTTGAAAAACTATGGCGTGGAAGTGTATTTTGTGGAAGACAATATCCGGACGATGGACGGAGACGGTGAACTACGGCTTACGATTATGGCAACGCTTGCGCAGGAAGAGAGCCGTAAAATTTCAGAACGCGTCCGCGCGGGGCAGAAAATAAGCCGCGACAAAGGTGTATTGTTCGGAAACGGAAATATTCTCGGATACGACCGCGATAAAGCGAAAGGAACTTACGTCATCAATCCCGAACAGGCGGAAACGGTGCGTATGATTTACGATATGTATTCTGCGGGCAAGGGGATGTCGCAGATACGCAACGAACTGATACGGCTGAAACGTAAGGACAGTTCCGGGTTGGTGCGCTGGGAAAACTGCAAGATAGCGCGGATATTGCATAATTCAACCTATAAGGGGTACCCTGCGTATCTGAAATCGCGCAGAAATAATTTTCTCGACCAGAAAATCATAAGAAACCGCGATGAAGATACATATCTGTATGTGAAAGGCGATTTCGAGCCGATTATAAGCGAGGAGCAGTGGGACAGATGCCGTCAGATACGGGAACAGCGCGTCCGTCGCAATAAAATTCTTACGGAAAACGGGGAAAAGAGTCATCTGACGGGCGTTCATACAAGCGACGACGTCTGGACGAAAAAACTCCGCTGCCGTTGCGGTTATCGTATGCGCAGAAACAAGTGGCGGAAGAACAGAAACGGCGAGTTGATTTACGGATATAAGTGCTATAATCAGTTGAATAACGGCACAAAAACCACAAGGCAGCAGGCGGGCGTGGACGATTCCGGGTTCTGCGACCTGAAAGAAATCTGCGATTGGAAACTTGAAATGATGGCAAGGCGCATTTTTTCGGGTTTATGGGGAAACAAGAAAGATATTCTGAACAAAGTGTCGTCGTTATATCAGGTAGGCGTGTTTATGGAATATCGCGAAGCCGAAACGGTGAAAGACCGGGTAACGGAACAACTTGTCAAGTTAGATGAAAAACTGAAAAAACTTACCCGTATGCGGCTGGAAGACGAAATAACGCGGGAATCGTATTTCGAGTTCAAAAGCGAAATAGAGAAAGAAAAACTTGATTTACTGAGTAAACGGCGGGTGCTGGATGCGGGAATGGTGCCGAACGGAAATCCGGAAGATCCGGCGAAAAAGGCAGAAGATTTTTTGCTGGCGAAAATGGATTTTACCGACCATCGTATCGACAGAGACGTAATCGGTCAGTTCGTCGGCACGATTGTTCCCGTTACGGAAACGTGTTTCAACTGGTATATGAATTTCGACCTTGCAGACAAATCCGACGATATGAAAAGGCTTGTGTGGGAGTTTACGATAGATTATAAAGAAGCGAAATCTTACCGGAAAGAACGGGACGGAATGCTTAGACAAAATCAATGGAACGACCTGACGGTAAGAGTGTTTATGTAACTTTACCGGCAGACAGAAAAACGCCGTCCTTTGCTTTTGCGAAGGACGGCGTTTTTTAATGCTTTCAGATTGAAAAACAAATTTCGGGTTTGATATATTCCGATTTTATTCCTTTTCCAAAGAAACAATATCCGATTTTATTCCTTTTTACGACAAAACAATATCCGATTTTATTCCTTTTTGGTTGACAAATACAAAAAAACCGAGTATAATATCGGTAATAAAACCTGATTTCGGAGAAACGTTATGTTAAAAAGAAAGGCATATCAGAAACTTGTCGAATGGAAAAATACGCATCGGAATAACTGCTTGATGGTGAAAGGGGCAAGACAGGTCGGAAAAACTTATCTTATCCGCGAGTTCGGGAAAAAAGAGTATAAAAGTTTTGTCGAAATCAATTTTATCAAAAATCAGGAATTAAAACAGATTTTTGCGGGAACGTTGGACGCAGAATCCGTTTATAAAAGAATGACGGCTATGATAAACGGAGTAAATCTTGTTAAAGGCGATACGCTGATATTTTTAGACGAAGTTCAGGCGTGCGGAAGCGCGCGTACCGCGTTGAAATTTCTTGCGGAGGACGGGAGATTCGACGTTATCACTTCCGGAAGCCTTTTAGGTCTGACGTATGGTGAAGACGCCGACGAAAATACGGAAGAACCCGAATCCGTTCCTACCGGATACGAAACGTTTCTTACGATGTATTCGCTTGATTTCGAGGAATTTCTTTGGGCGGAAGGGTACGAAAGCGGAATTTCTTATTTGAAAGAACTTTTTGATAAAAAAGAAAAAGTACCGTTCGCGCTAAATGAAAAATACGAAACGCTGTTCCGTGAGTATATGGTGGTGGGCGGTATGCCGGAAGTCGTTGCCGATTATGCCGAGAATCATGATTTTACGAGGGTTGCCGCTTTGCAGGAAAAAATTCTCGAAAACTACCGTTTCGATATTTCAAAACACGCAAAGGGCGCGGAAAAAATAAAGGTGCGCAAGTGTTACGACGCTATTCCGAAACAACTCGCAAAGGAGATCACGAAGTTTCAGTATTCCACTGTGGAAAAAGGGCAGACGAGCAAAAAATACGGCGGAAGCGTTCAATGGCTGAAAGACTCGAATATCGTTAATCCGTGTTACAATATTCACGAGCCGTATCTGCCGTTGATGGCGAACGCCGATGAAGATCAGTTCAAATTGTATATCAACGATACGGGTTTGCTGTGCGCTATGTACGGTTTTGAAACCAAAAGAGCAATTCTTGAAAACACGATAAAGGGGAATGCCAAAGGCGGTATTTACGAAAATATTATCGCCGAAACGTTGGTGAAAAACGGTTACGCGCTTTATTATTATAAGCCCGACGATTCCAATGAACTGGAATTTCTGATAGAAAAAAACGGGGAAGTGGTCCCAGTGGAAGTGAAAGCGGGAAATACCGCAACAAAATCGTTGAACAGATTTATAGAAGCATATAGACCGTCGGCGGCATATAAAATCGTTGACGGAAACGTCGGCACGAGCGACGTAAAACTCACTATTCCGCATTATATGGCGATGTTTTTGTAAAAACGGTTATATTTCACTCAATCGGGATTGGCTAAAAATTCAGAAAAATACGGAAAAACGGCATAAAAAAATATTGCGTACAGTCGGGCGATAATATATATCCCGAAGACGGGCGATTTTCGATTGCAGACAGTAATGTTACCTATCGGTCGCTTTTGAAAGCTTTTGCGCAGGCAAACATCAAAAATCCCAGAAACTAATAGGGTAAAAACATAACAAACAAGCCATCGAGCAATCGGTGGCTTTTGTTATGATACTTTGTTATAAAAACAAAATAATTATAATAAGGTAATTTGCCCGAGCCGACGTTTTTCAAAAGCGAAACAAAGTGCAAGCGTCGCGAGCGGGCTTGTCCCGCGCGCACAACAAAAAGCGGCTCAGAAACATCCGTAATCCGAGGGCGTATGCGTTTGGCGGAAAACGGCTAAATTCCGGCATTTTAATACTGAATTTTAAGAAAAACAGCCATTCTCGCTTGAGTCCGGCTGTTTTTTACTCTTTTGGAAGCGGTCGAAAATTGGAAAACATGCTAAAATTAAGGGTTGGTTCCTCAAATTGAACATTTTTCCATATATACTGTTGTAGGTAAAATTTGTGATTGTTCGCGCACGACCGTCTGGACGGTTTTGAAAAAGGTAAATGTTATCGGTATCGGACTTGACGAACTAAACGGAATGAGCGAAAAAGAACTCGCTTTTTTGCTTTTCCCGGAAGGACGAAACCGGGAGACGGGTATCTGATTCCCGATTTTAAGTGGGAAGAGTTTCAGATGGTTAAGCACCGTTCGACAATCAGACTTTGCTGGCGGAGGTATTGCAAACGTGCCGCGAAACAAACCTTGCGGCATAAAGTTGGAAATTTTTTCTGACTTCGTATAACGATTACCGCCGCCCGAAAATACAGGTTGACAATCCGGACGACAAAATCAGGACAAAACTGAAACATTACAACTTTTTGTTGGCTTATTGCGAGACCGATAAGGTGATGTATTCCGTGATTCAGACGGAAAAGGAAATTTGGTTGAAATCGTTGGGGCTGGACGAAAGCAAGATTATAGATGATAGAGAAAAGTAAAATAAATTAAAACTTCTTTGAATTTGTTTCAAATTCCTGTTGAAAAACATACTGGTATATGGTATAATTGAAAAAAGTAGTCAAAGAACTTGGAATAACTTGTATAGTTGATGTAAGAAGTCTTCCTAAGTCTGGATATTACAAAGATTTTGACTCTGACGTTTTAGAAACTCGCTTAAGGAAAGAAGGAATCCAATATCAATAGTTGCAAAACTTCAAATAAACGATATATTAAACAGTAAATTTTTGGATGATTATGATTTTATTTTTGGAAATGGCGATAAATGTATTTCCGAAGACGAAGCAACAAAATTAGATTATTCGCTGACGTTTGTACTTGTGCAAAGTTTTACAGTTGCAATTAATTATAATGATGAATATGGTAAGTGGATGAATAAATGTTCATTTAGGTATAAGGGGAGATTATATACCAATATTAGTCTAACAGATCCGGAATATTGTAAGGAAGAATATAACGGAAAAAATTTTGGTAATGTTGCATTGGTGATGAGTTTGCCCGCAGTACCTTATGAAAACGATGGAATGTATTATAAATTTGTAGCAAAGGTCTTTGAATATCAAGAACACCTATGGTTTTATAATAATTGATAAATACGGAATATATAGAAATAAGCCACCGAGCAATCGGTGGCTTTTGTTATTTTGTTATACAATATTCAGTATTGTTATAAAGTTATTCTTATTATAATTCTTATTGAAAATCAAATAAAACGGGCGGATTGTTTGATTTAGCGCAATAATGCGGTGCTTTGATAAATTTTTTGCGGGAATTATAAATTTTTTTGTATAATTATGTTGACTTTTGCAGTTTAGTTTGGTAAACTAAACGTAATTTTTTAATAAAGGAATTGATAGGATTTTGGAAAAATTAACCAAAAAGTACGGACTGCTTACCGCGATTTGTATGGTCGTCGGCATTGTTATCGGTTCGGGCGTGTTCTTTAAGGCAGGAAAGGTTTTATCTTTCACAAACGGAAATATCGGAAAAACTCTGGCAGTCGTTGCAATTGTCGGCGGGATAATGATAATCTGTTCACTCGTATTTGCGACGCTCGCGCAAAAGCACGAAAAGGTCAACGGCATTGTGGACTATGCGGAAGCGACTCTCGGGAAGCGATACGCATACTACGTCGGCTGGTTTATGTCGACGATTTATTATCCGACGCTTACAAGCGTACTCGGCTGGATTTCGGCGTCGTACACTTGCTCGCTTTTCAACATTCCGTCAAGCACGGGCGCACAACTTGCGCTGGCGGGGGCATTTCTTGTTGCCGGGTTTGCGGTGAACTCGCTTTCGCCGAGGCTTGCGGGCAGATTTCAGGTATCGGCAACGTTTATTAAACTTATTCCGCTTGTACTTATGGGCGTAGTCGGGTTAATCGTGGGGCTTGTCAACGGCAAAACCATCGACGCATTCAAGGCGAACATCGTGACGGAAGGTCTTGTCAACGACGGCGGATTTTTCGCAGGCGTAGCGGCGTTTGCGTTCGCATACGAGGGCTGGATTGTCGCGACTTCCATAAACGGCGAATTGAAAAACGCGAAAAGGAACCTGCCGATTGCGCTTATCGTGGGCGCGATAATCATCATAGCGGTTTATCTTTTGTATTTCCTTGGACTTACGGGCGCGCTGTCGACCGAAGATATGTTGAAAGTCAACGCGGGGCAGGTGAGCGGATCGCTGCCGCAAAACGCATTCACGGCGTTGTTCAAGAGTCCCGCTTTCGGCACGATTATTATGGTATTTGTCATCATTTCGTGCCTTGGAACGATGAACGGTCTTATGCTTGGTTGCTGCCGCGGATTTTATTCGATTTCCGCGCGTAACGTCGGACCGAAACCCGGTATGTTCGGCGAATTGAGCAAGGAAACGAATATGCCGCAATCGTCGTCGATTCTGGGGCTTCTTTTGTGCTTCGTATGGCTTGTGCAGTGGGAATTCTTCTTTATGAATCCGACCGGCAAAATCCCCGCTTTCTGGTGCTGGGAATCCGACGAAGTGTCCATCATAACGCTGTATGCGTTCTATATTCCCATTTTCATCGCAATGATGGTGAAAGGGAAAGACCTTAACGTCGTGAAAAGGTTTATTTTGCCGACACTGGGCGTTGCGTGCTGCTGTTTTATGTGCTTCTGTGCATACGACGGATACAAGGCGAACGGACAAATCTGGTCGTATTTAATCGTATTCTCGATTATAATGTTTGTCGGATTTTTCTTCTCGGAAGACTTCAAAAAGATTGTCGGAAAAATTAAAAAGAAGTGCGGCAAGGTAGAAGTCGTTGGGGACGCCGTCGCTGCTGAAATTACGGAAGGTAGCGTCGATAATTTCGTTTCCGAAAGCGACGAAACCGAAAACGCGGAAAGTCCCGCAGTCGATGAAAATCAGGCGGAAAACGATACGGAAACCACCGCAGAATAAAAACTGCGTTGCAAGGAGCACCGAAAGGTGCTCTTTTTATTGTCCCGTAAACGGTACGTGCGATGCCATATAAATATATTGTAAACAAACAGAGGTATTTATAATGAAGTACGAAGAACTTAAAAAACTTAGCACAACCGATTATGAATCGGAAATAAAGAGTTATAAGGATATTTATCAGATAAGTCATACTGACTTCAAAGATTTATCTTACGATGAAGCAAGACGGAAGGCGTTTGATTTCTTAAACGATAATAATGTAAGTGTTACAACGATAAACGGGATTATGGAACATATATTATACTGGGCACAGTTACTTTATGACGACTATATCAGAAATTATATTGTGAAAAATAAAAACAAAGTTCAGACAAAAGAATGGCAAGGGTGGGAAGTTACGTTAGATGTACTGTTAGACCCATAATACAAAATAAAATATATATTTTTTCCTTGAAATTTGTGTTGAAACCTTTATTTTTAGTTGACCTATTTCGTTGAATAACGCCGCCTAAAATGCTATAATAACCACATAGAGGTTAAACTGTTTTTGAAATGAAAGGGAAGATTTTAATAAACGCGTATCTTGACTCGCGGGAATATCTGTACGAGGCGGAAAGGCTTGTTGAAGAGTTTGAAAAACTCGGCGTAGATGTGTCTGTCGTGCGCCTTGACGAATATCCCGCGATAATTTCAGACGGAAAGATTGATATCGGTTTTTCCGCCGACTTTTTCGTGTATCTCGACAAAGACAAATACGTCCTGACAATGCTTGAAAAGTCGGGCGCGAAAGTGTTCAACAACGCGCGCGCAATTCAGACCTGCGACGACAAAATGTCAACTTATATCGCGCTGTCGGACAGCGGCGTGCCTATGCCGAAAACGCTCCCCGGAATTTTGTGCTACAACCAAAACGAAAGAATCAAGGAAAAAGCCGTTGAAAAAATCGAAAAGGAACTTGCGTATCCGCTTATCGTGAAGGAATCGTACGGCTCGCTCGGAAAGCGCGTTTATCTTGTGAAAAACAGGGAAGAACTGCTCATTACGCTTGAAACGGTGAAAACAAAGCCGCATTTGTTGCAGGAATTTGTTGAAGAAAGCCGTGGCCGAGATTTAAGAGTTATCGTCGTCGGGCAAAAGTACGTCGGCGCGATGGAAAGGTTTTCGGACGTCGATTTCAGAAGTAACGTCGGCGCAGGCGGCAAAGGAAGAAAAGCGGACGCGTCGGACGAAATAAAAAACCTTTCCGAAAAAATCGCAAAAATCCTGAACCTTGACTACTGCGGCATTGACTTTTTGTACAAAGACGGCGGCGTTACCGTTTGCGAAGTCAACTCCAACGCATACTTTTTCACGTTTGAAAAGGTAACGGGGATAAACGTTGCGAAGAAATTTGCGGAATATATTTTGTCTGTACTGAAATAGAACAAAAAAAATCAAAACGTAAGAGAATATGCGAAAAACTCGCATATTTTTTTGTAAAATAAACCAAAAATTATTGTGAAAACCGCGCTGAAAACCTTATATAAAGCCTTGACAACGATATGAAAGTTTCGTATAATTAAATTAAGGTCAAAGAAAGTCAAATTTTCAAAAGGTAATTATGAAAATCAGCGACGTCATCGAAAACTTCATAATCGAGGTTATGGGGGACGACAAGTGTGCGGAAATCAGCCGCAACGAACTTGCGTCCTATTTTCAGTGCGCGCCGAGTCAGATAAACTACGTCTTAAAAACCCGTTTCACGACGGAACGCGGCTTCAACGTCGTCGGTCAACGCGGCGGGGGCGGCTTTATCCGCATCGAAAAGTTTGACGCCAAAGCAGACGGATATCTTGAAAGCATTTTGCCGTCGCTTGAAAATCCGACAAGTTACACCCGTTCCAAACAAATCATTTGTCATCTTGTCGACGACGGCGTGATTTCCAAGGACGAGGGCAATTTACTTTCGGCGGCAACCTGCGACAAAGCGCTCACCGCACCGCAGCACGTCGCCGACGTCATCAGAAGCAACATATTGAAAGAAACCATTATACAAATATTAAAGAGGTAATTATGCGAAATTCAGGCGGCCGGATTTGCGACGATTGTCAAATGCGCCCGGCAACGACACTTTCCACAATCGAACTTAACGGAAACGTATACGAAGTCGCGCTTTGCGACGAATGTTTCCGAAAACGCAACGCGGCGAGCGCGCCCGTGTATCAGGCTTTTATGCAGCAGGAGCGGGAGTGCCCGATATGTCATACCCGACTCTCCGAGGTGGAAAACAGTCAATATCTCGGTTGCAGCGAGTGTTACAACGTGTTCCGCAGCGAAGTCCTTAACAACATTTACGACTTGCACAGGACAAGAAAACATATCGGAAAACGCAAAAAAACGCCGCGCCGCAACAAGACGGTGGGGCTGTCCGACGTCGAAAACATGCGCGAGCAATACCATCTTGCGAAAGACGAAGGTCGCTTTGAAGACGCGGAAGAAATACTTGACTTTTTAAGAGGTGCCGACGATGACAAACGATAATACGAAAAACGTTGTGGTGTCGTCAAGGGTACGACTTGCAAGAAACGCCGCGAAAATTCCTTTCCCGCAAAAGGGAATCACCGTGGAAGAAGTCGCGTATCTTGTGAAGTGCGCCGACAAAGCCGCCGATTTCGAGCATCAGCTTGTGTTTATGTCCGACCTTCGCGACGTTGACAGACAAGCCCTTGTCGAAAGGCACCTGATAAGCCCCGACCTTGCGAAAAAGGATCTGGGCGCGCTGCTAATTTCGGACGACGACAGCATTGCGGTTATGATAAACGAAGAAGACCATATCCGCGCGCAGTGCATCAAAAACGGGTTCCGCTTGCAGGAATGTTACAACGCAATCGACCGCTACGACGACAATTTAAGCAAGGTTATGGACGTTGCGTACGACAGTGAATTCGGCTATCTTACGGCGTGTCTTACGAACGTCGGCACGGGAATGAGAGCGTCGGTTATGGTGTTTTTGCCGGCGATGACTTTCACGAATATGATTGAAAATTTCCTGCTTATCGCAAAGGAAAACGGACTCACTTTCCGCGGCGTGTACGGTGAAAGAAGCAACCCCGTCGGGTGTATGTATCAGCTTTCAAACGCGCGCTCCATAGGTCTTACCGAAAGCCGGATTATCGAAAACGTGTCGGGCGTCGTCAGCGAAATGTGCGCGTCCGAGCAAGGTTTAAGGCGCCAGCTTTTGTCAACGAGAAAAGACGAACTCACCGACAAAGCGTACAGGGCGTACGGCATTCTGAAAAACGCAAGATTGTTGTCGTCGGGCGAGTTTATGGAACTTGTCGCATATTTGAAACTTGGCATGGCAATGGATGTAATCGAGTTTAACGACGTCAAAACGCTTGATAAACTTATTATTGACGCACAACCTGCAAATCTTGTAAAGATTGCGAAGTCATACAGTCTTAATGCGGATCAGCGCGATCTGGTGCGCGCCGCGCTTGTAAGACACACCCTTGAAAACTTGAAATAATCGGAGGCAACTATGATACAGGACAGTAAAAACGTACAAAAAATCAAACAGGAAGCGTACAACGTCGCAACGCAGACGGGCGGCGAAATCGGCAGCGAACACTTGCTTGCGGGTATCGTCGTTATCGACGGCTCGATTGCAAACAATTTGTTGAAATTGCACGGCGTTACTCTTTCAAAAATTCAGAATTGCTTCCATGCGGTGAGTTTGAAAACCGAGCCGTATTATTCGGTCAGGACAAAGCGCATTTTGTCGAATGCGCAGGTTTTTGCCGCCGAATGCGGGGAAGACGTCGTCGGCAGCGAGCATTTGCTTGCCGCAATCATTTGCGAATCCGACAGCATCGCTTATACGATTCTCACGAATTCCGCGGATAACTTCGGCGCGCTTCAAAACGACGTCGCAAACGTTCTGGACGAGGAGAAAAACAGAAACTTTTCAAAAATGGAAAGAAACGCCGCTGATTCCGGCGATGAACAATTGAAGGACGCACTGGATAACGTCAATAAGCGCATCAGAGGTTTCGGCGTCGAGGACGATAAATCCTCCCGTTTCAAAAGCACCGACCAGAAATCGCAGGGCGGCGCGCTGAAAGAGTTGGAAGGCTTCGGAATCGACCTTACGCAAAAAGCGAAAGAAAACAAACTCGATCCCGTCATCGGCAGGGATAAGGAAATCGAAAGGATAATCCAGATTCTTTGCAGAAGGACGAAAAACAATCCCGTACTTATCGGCGAGCCTGGCGTCGGAAAATCGGCGGTGTCCGAAGGGCTTGCGCTGCAAATCGTCAACGATCAAGTGCCCGACGCCTTGAAAGGGAAAAAAGTATTCTCCCTCGATATGGCAAGTATCGTTGCCGGCACGAAATATCGCGGCGAATTTGAGGAAAGATTCAAGGCGGCGCTCGACACGGTGAAAAAGGCGGGCGACGTGATATTGTTCATCGACGAAATCCACACAATCGTAAACGCCGGCGGTGCGGAAGGCGCGGTTGACGCCGCAAACATCTTAAAGCCTATGCTCGCAAGGGGCGAAATCCAGACGATCGGCGCGACGACTATCGACGAATACCGTAAATATATCGAAAAGGACGCCGCACTCGAAAGGCGTTTCCAGCCTATTGTCGTGGATCAGCCGTCGGTTGACGACACGATTCTTATTCTGAAAGGTCTTCGCGACAAGTACGAGGCGCACCATAAGGTCGAAATCACCGACGAGGCAATCGAAGCGGCGGCAAATCTTTCGGACAGATACATTACCGACAGGTTTCTGCCCGATAAAGCAATCGATCTTGTGGACGAGGCGGCAAGCAGAAAAAGAATTTTTGCGTTCTCTTTACCCGATGACATCAAAAAGGCGGAAGAAAAACTTGCAAGCCTTAATTACGATATAAAAGAAGCGTCGCATAACGAGCAGTTTGAAAAAGCCGAAAAACTGAAAGTCGAAAGGGACAAACTCAAAAAAATCGTCGACGAAGGTCGCGAAAACTACGACAAGGAAAAAGCCAACGCGAAACTTTCCATCGGCGAAGAAGATATTGCCGAAATCGTTGCGGACTGGACAGGTATCCCCGTGTCGAAACTCACCGAGGCGGAAAGCAAACGCCTTTTAAACCTCGAAGACACGTTGCATAAGCGCGTCATCGGTCAAAGCGAGGCGGTGTCTGCGGTCGCAAGGGCGATAAAGCGCGCAAGGGCAGGCATTGCCGATCCGAAACGTCCCATCGGAAGTTTCATATTCTTAGGTCCTACGGGCGTCGGAAAAACCGAACTTTCAAAGGCGCTTGCGGAAGCGATGTTCGGCGACGAAAACCTTATGATCCGCGTGGATATGAGCGAATATATGGACAAGTCGAACGTGTCGAAACTCATCGGCAGCGCGCCCGGGTTCGTCGGATTTGACGAAGGCGGACAACTCACCGAAAAAGTAAGGCGCAAACCATATTCGGTCGTACTCTTTGACGAAATCGAAAAGGCGCACCCCGACGTTTTCAATATGCTTTTGCAGATTCTCGAAGACGGCAGACTCACCGACAGCCACGGTAGAACGGTAAGTTTCAAAAACACGATAATAATAATGACAAGCAACGTCGGCGCAAGCGAACTCAACAGAACGCAAAAACTCGGTTTCGGCAGCGAAGACGACTACGACGACGTGCGCGACAGACAAATCAACGCCTTGAAACAAGTGATGAAGCCCGAATTTATAAACCGTATCGACGAAATCGTGGTGTTCACTCCGCTTGAAAAGCCCGACGTCGAAAAGATTGCCGACATTATGCTGAAAAACCTTGAAAAACGTTTGGAAGACCACGGTATCACCCTTGAAATTTCGGACGAGGCGAAAGCGCACCTTGTGGACAAAGGATACGACAAGGAATACGGCGCAAGACCGATGAGAAGAACAATTCAGCGTCAGGTCGAGGACAAACTTTCCGAAGAAATCCTGAAAGGAAACATTTCGGACAACGGAAAGGTCAAAATTACTCTTGTCGACGGACAGCTTGATTTTTCGGAAGAATAAAAGGAAAAACAAAGGAAATCCACCGGGATAAACCCGGTGGATTTGCATTTTTGTCAATTTATCGCCGCGGCGTAAGCCGCTTTCTTAATAAATGCACTCGATAACGCCCACGTCGCCTTTATGGCGTTTGTACACCACGTTTACCTTGCCCGTTTCGGGGTTGAGATACAGGAAAAAGTCGTGGTCGAGAAGGGTAAGCTGATCGATAGCGGCGTCGACTGTCAGCGGTTTCAGCTCAAACTCTTTCGTGCGGACGGGTTTAAGTTCGGGAAGGTCGGGAACGTCGGCAAAATCGTCTGAAATCGCGCCGTTGTCGTGCGACTTATAGCTTTTTTCGATCTTCGTGCGGACTTTACGCATTTGTCTTTCAAGCATTGGAATGACGACGTCCACGTTGTCGTAGATATTTTCGGAAGTTTCTTCCGCGCGGATCATTCTGTCGCCGAAATAGATTGTTGCTTCAAGGGTGTAGCGTTCGCGATTTTTCTCCTGAGTGCAGACAAATTTTGCGACCGCGCCGTCCTTTTCGATGTAACTGGACAATTTGGATTCGGTTTCTTTCTTGTCGAAATACTTATTGAGTTTTTCAAACTTTCTTTCGATGACCGATTTCAATCTGTCGGGTACGTTGTAGTTTCGTCCTATAATTTCAATACGCATAAATCAATGCCTCCTTATCTTGGACTGATTAAATTATAGCATTAAATCGGGCGCAATTCAATACCCTTTTCAAAAAAATAAACCGAAAATTTTATAAAATATTGGCGGAAGAATTTGCAAAACTTCGACATTTGATAAAATTTCGGGCGTATCGACACGTTTTTAATTGTAATAATTTTATATTTATAATATAATATGCTTTATGGAAATAGGAATCAGCACGGCAACGTACTTCGGAAAGTTGCCGACGGAAGACACTTTTGAATACATAAAAGAAGCAGGCGCAAATATTTGCGAGGTGTTTATGGACACTTTTTCGGAATATACGCCGGAATTCGGCAGACTTTTCAAGGAAAACTCCGAAAAGTACGGGGTAAAGGTGTATTCCGTCCACGCAAGTAACCTTAATTACGAGCCGAATCTCAACAACCCGACGAAGCGCGCCCGCGACGACTCGGAAGTGTTTTATCGTCAGGTGCTTGCAAACGGACGTCTTCTTAACGCAAAGTCGTACACCTATCACGGCGGCACAAGGCTCAAAAGACGTCAATATACGTTCGATTTTGAAAAACTCGGGAAAAGAATCGAGGAACTGTGCGGCATTGCGAAAGAATACGGCATAGATATGTCGTACGAAACGGTGCACTGGGCGTATTTCAGTTATCCGGAGTTTTTTGAAAACCTTGAAAAATTCAGCCCGAGCGTGAAATGTACGCTCGATATAAAACAGGTCATGCAGGCGGGGCTTAATTATCGCGATTTTCTTCCCGCGATGGAAGGGCGCATCAACAACGTGCATCTTACCGACTACGACGAAAACGGAAATATCCTGCGTCCCGGGAAAGGCGTCGTCGATTATTACGACCTTTTCTCGCGCCTGAAAGGCATCGGATACGACGGTCCCATGATGATCGAACTTTATTCCGGCAACTACGACAAATACTCCGACGTGAAAGATTGCGTCGATTATCTTAACGATATTTTGGGGAAAGTTAAATAAAATCGAGAGGCTTTTTTAATGAAGTACAACAAGATTGAAAACAAACTTAAATTTGATTACAACAATATGATGGCGTCTTATATCGGCGAAAACGGCTTCACCGAAAAGGATCTTGCCGAAATGAACGCGCCCGCAAAAGCCGCGTTCAACTTCGTTTCCGAAAACCGCGGAAAAGGCTGGATGGGCTGGACGGAACTTCCTTACAACCAGAAAGAAATCGTCGAAGATATTCTTATAACCGCAAAAGACGTCAGGAAAAATTTTGACAATTTTGTCGTTCTGGGTATCGGCGGCAGCGCGCTCGGTCCCATCGCCGTGTATCAGGCATTGTGCCATCTGCACCACAACGAATTGCCGAAAAAGGTCAGAAAATCGCCGAAATTTTACGTTGAAGACAACGTCGATCCCGAACGTATGAACGCGTTGTTCGATATTATCGACCCCGCAAAAACCATGTTCAACGTCATCACGAAATCCGGCGCGACCTCCGAAACGATGAGTCAATACCTTATCGTTACCGACATTCTGAAAGAAAAACTCGGCGAAAACTACAAAAACAATATCATCGCAACCACGTCCGAAAACTCGGGCAACCTTATCAAAATCGCAAAAGCGGAAGGATTCAAAACCTTTTATATTCCCGACGGCGTCGGCGGAAGATTTTCGGAACTTTGTCCCGTCGGTCTGCTTCCCGCGGCGGTGCTCGGCATCGATATCAAAGGCTTGCTTTCGGGCGCGGAATTTATGGATAAAACCTGCAATAAATCCGCCGCATCCAAAAATCCCGCTCTTATGGCTGCGGTCTTGCAGAATATCGCAATGAAAAAAGGCTGCAATATCTCGGTTATGATGCCGTACGCCGACAGTTTGAAATATATGGCGGACTGGTATTGCCAACTGTGGGGCGAAAGCCTTGGGAAAGCGAAAGACCTTGACGGCAACACGGTAAACGCAGGGCAGACACCCGTCAAATCTTTGGGCGTTACCGACCAGCATTCGCAAGTCCAGCTTTACACCGAAGGTCCTTTTGACAAGGTTGTTACGTTTATCGCAGTCGTTGCGTTCAGAAGCGAACTGCTTATCCCCGACGGCGCGGAAGAATATCCCAACGTCAACTTCCTGTGCGGCGCGACGCTTGGGAAACTTCTGAATACCGAACGCGAGGCAACCGAATACGCGCTTATGAAATCGGGAAGACTCAATAATACGATTATCCTGCCCGAAGTCAACGCGTTTACAATCGGACAACTTTTGTATTTTTATCAACTCCAAACGGCTTACGAAGGCGCGCTTCTGAACATCGATACCTACAACCAGCCCGGCGTCGAAGAAGGCAAAAACGCGACGTACGCAATGTTTGACAGAAAAGGCTACGAAGCGAAAAAGGCAGAACTCGAATCACGTCCGCAAAAATCCGAAAAGTACATAATCTGACCATGAGCAACTTTTACGCATTGATAAACCGAATGAAATATATCAGACGTTGGTGTCTGATGCGCGCGAATTACGACGAAAACCTGTTTGAACACTCGTTTCAGGTGGCTGTCATCGCGCACGCTCTCGCGCTTATCAAAAACAAAAAGTTCGGCGGGAACGTAGACGCCGATTTCGTTGCGACCGCCGCGCTCTTTCACGACAGTTCCGAGGTCATAACAGGCGATATGCCGACGCCCGTGAAATACAACAATCCCGCGCTCAAATCCGCATATAAGGATCTGGAAAAAACGGCGGACGAAAAACTTTTGTCGATGCTCCCCGATTTTTTGAGGGAAGAGTACGAAAAATATTTCAAAGTCGATATTTCAAGCGACGAAGGCAGGCTCATAAAAGCCGCCGACAAAATCTCGGCGTATATTAAGTGCGTTGAAGAAACCTTGTCAGGAAACGGTGAGTTCGCAATCGCGGAAAAAACCACGCTGAACGCAATCGACGTTGACCTTCCCGAGGTAAAGTATTTTATGGATAACTGCCTTGAAGGTTTCTTTAAGCCGCTTGACGTGCTTTGAGAAAAGAATAACGGCTCGGTAAAAAGAGCCGTTTTTTATTGTAAGTATTTATTAAATAACAAAATTAAAACGGCACGCAATTTGCGTGCCGTCTTTGTCTTTTGTAAAAAATATTGTTAAATTATGCCGACAATCATAAGTGCGGCGACAACGACAAGGGCAATACCGCCGAGAAGACAAATGCTGCCGATGACTTTGCCTGCGACGCCCGACGATTTGACGGGAACGACGATGTCTTCTTCCTCGACTTCTTCTTTCTTCTTCTTTTTGTCTTTCTTGTGTTTTTCTTTTGCGGGTTTTTCCGCCGCGGGTTCAACAGCCGTTGCTTCTTCCGCGGGAGCGGGCTCGGATGCGAACGATTCGGGTTCGGTCTCCTGCGTGTAACTCATATCCACAGCCGTGTCGTATTGAACGGGAGCAGCCTCGAATGCGGGAGCGGGAGCATCGTAATCTCTTTCGACAACGACAGCCGCCTCGCCGTCGTCAAGGGAAGCGTTGGAAACGACTTCGCCTGCGGGCGCATTGTAAGGAGTTGCCGGAGTTTTGATCGTGGCAAGTTCCGCCGGGGTAAGTTTGCCGGCTTCCTCGTCAACGATGACTTTTGCTTTCATAAGCCAGTCGTCAACCTCGTTAAAAGCGACGCTTCTGGAATAACCCTGATCGCGGATTTGCAAAAATTTACTGTTCGCCTTTGACTTAATGCGGTTAATCATAGTAACCATTTTGTCGGTTTTGGGAACTTCGATAAATATCTCGTCAATATGAGCCTCTAATTTAGAATCCATAAAACTCCTCCCTGCTACTTCAATTCACTATATACTATATAATAATATATATGCCAAAAATATTCAAGCATTTTAATGCGAAAAATTTTTCAAAACCGCAAAAATGATTAAAAATCGACGATTAAAGGGCAAAAAAACGCCGTTTAAGGGTTATTCGTTATCGTCCGGGGTGTTAAGCCGCCTGAATGTTTTGTTGCGTTTTTCAAGTTCGGACTGTATGACGTCGTTGTATTTTTCGTCGACGTTCACGGCGATAATAAGGAAGTCCTTTTTCTTGTCCCGGTCGACGTATTGAAGATAAAGTTTATGCGTCATTTTTTCTTCCGCGCCCGCCAGAACGTTTTCATAAGGGATAACGCGCGGAACGAAGCCGTAAATTACCGTAAACCCGTTTTCGGGAAAACAATATTTTGAGTTGAAAAGTATCAACAAACAGCACGTCAAAAGCAGCGCGGCGGCAACGATTGATATCGACGTAATTACAGTGTTTCCTTGCATAAAACCGCCTTTACCTGCCAAAATGAGCGCGTCAAGTACGATTGACGTAATTGAAATGCATATTACTGCGGTAATCAAAACATACACCGCGGTTGAAAATTTCATCTTGAATTTCATAAAATCACCTGAAATTATTTTACCACATAAGAAATATTTTTTCAACGATTTCGTCACAGCGCGTTTCTTTTATTTGTTAAAACGTTTTGAAATTCGCGCGGTATATTGTATAATAAAATAGATTTTAATTATTTCGCGCGTTATGTATGGCGTACCGCGAAACACCACTTAGCGTTAAGGAGAACTACATTGATTGACGTAAAAAGAGCCGGCGCATATTATTGCGACGGAAAATTCAAAAGCCTGGGGGAAATCCGCAGCGTTTTCACCGATAAGGAAATTTCGGAAGCGTTCAAGGGCACAATGGCGTATTCGGTACTGTCGGCACACTCGGCGTACGGCGCGTACCGCGGCGATAATCTGAACATAAGATTTGACGCAATCGCGTCGCACGACATCACGTACGTCGGCATTATTCAAAGCGCGAAAGCAAGCGGGCTGAAAAGGTTTCCGCTCCCTTACGTTCTGACGAACTGTCATAATTCGCTTTGCGCGGTCGGCGGCACGATAAACGAGGACGACCACGTTTTCGGATTGTCCGCGGCGAAAAAGTACGGCGGCGTGTACGTCCCGGCAAACGTTGCGGTAATACACTCGTTCATGCGTGAAAAGTTTGCAGGTTGCGGAAAGATGATATTGGGCAGCGACAGTCATACCCGTTACGGCGCGTTCGGCACGATGGCGATCGGCGAAGGCGGTCCCGAACTTGTGAAGCAACTTCTCGGCCGCACTTACGACATCAAGTATCCCGAAGTCGTCGCGGTGGAACTGAAAGGTAACGTCCGTCACGGCGTAGGTCCTCAGGACGTCGCGCTTGCCATAATCGGCGCGGTGTTCAAGGGCGGCATCGTCAAAAACAAGGTGCTGGAATTCGTCGGCGACGGCATAAAAAACCTCGATATGGAATTCAGAAACGGCATCGACGTCATGACGACCGAAACCACGTGCCTTTCAAGCATCTGGATTACCGACGAAAAAACGCAGGCATACCTTAAAATGTACGGGCGCGAAAACGATTTCACCGAAATGCACCCCGGGAAACTCGCCTATTACGACGACGCGATTACCGTGGATTTGTCGAAGGTCGAGCCTATGATTGCGTTGCCTTTCCACCCGAGCAACGTTTATAAACTCAAAGACGTCATCGAAAATCCTTACGACATTCTTAAAAAGGTCGAAAACGACTGCAAGGCGGAACTTAACAACGATAAACTTTCCTTCTCGCTCACCGACAAAATCGTCGACGGGAAGGTCAGGGTATCGCAGGGCGTCATCGCGGGTTGCGCGGGCGGCACTTACGACAATATCGCGCTTGCCGCAAACGTCCTAAAAGGTGCGTCCACCGGAAACGGCGCGTTTTCGCTGAACGTGTACCCGGGAAGTATGCCCGTATATCTCGATCTTATGAAAAAAGGCAGCCTTTCGACGCTTGTCGAGGCGGGCGCGGTCATCAAACCCTGTTTTTGCGGTCCTTGCTTCGGCGCGGGCGACACCCCGTCCAACAACGGATTGTCGATACGCCACACGACCAGAAACTTTGAAAACCGCGAAGGAAGTAAGCCGTCCGGGCTTCAAATCGCATCGGTCGCGCTTATGGACGCAAGAAGTATCGCCGCAACCGCAAGAAACGGCGGCGTGCTGACGTCTGCTATGGACGTCGATTACGACGACGAAATCAAACCGTACGAATACGACGACGAAATTTACGAAAAGAGAGTTTACAACGGCTGGCGCAATCCGTTGCCCGAGGAACAGTTGCAATACGGTCCGAACATCAGGGATTGGCCTGCAATCGACGCGCTTCCCGACAACCTTATTTTGCGAGTCGCCGCGGCAATCGACGACGCCGTGACCACCACGGACGAACTTATTCCGTCGGGCGAAACGTCAAGTTACCGCTCGAATCCCCTAAAACTTGCGGAGTTTACTTTGTCCAGAAAATGTCCCGATTACGTACAACGGGCAAAGAAAATAAAGGCGGAAGCGAACGAAGTAAAACATGGCGTCCTTCCCGAAGAAGTGAAATTCGCCCTTGAAAAAACGGGGCTCAAACTCATGGGCAGCGTCGGAATGGGCAGCGTAGTATGCGCGATAAAACCCGGCGACGGCAGCGCGAGAGAGCAGGCGGCTTCCTGCCAGCGCGTACTCGGTGCAAGTGCGAACATCGCGCGCGAATACGCGACGAAACGTTACAGAAGCAACCTTATCAACTGGGGTATGCTGCCACTTATTTCAAAGGACAGATTTGAAGTGAACGACGTGATAATAATGCCCGACGTCAAAACAAGGCTTATCGCGCAGAATTCGTTTTCCGCATACCTTGTGAGAAACGGCGCAGTTAAGCGCATCACCCTCGATATGGATACGATAACCCTTACGGAAAGAGACATCATTCTTGCGGGTTCGTTGATAAATTACTACGCCGAAAGCGCGAAAAAGGAGGACTAATATGCTTGATTTCGACGAAGAAAGCAAAAGGACCGAAAGCGAAGAAGTCGCCGCAAACGGGAAAGCCCCCGATAAAATCGACGACGAGTACGATTATGAGGCAAAATACGAAAAAACCTATGCAAAGTACGACTTTAAGGGCAGCGACAGGTTCGACAAAACCGGCGAATACCACACCGATAAAAGTTACGCCGCGCAGTCGACAAACGTCGAACAGGTGAAAAAAGCACCGCGCGTAACGGCGTGGACGACGTTTTTCAAGTCGATTCCTTATCCCTTGATTTGCATCGTGGTTTATCTTGCGCTCGGTTTCGCGCTGAACGCATGGCACCCCGCGTGGGTAATATTTTTGACAATCCCCGCGTACTATTCGTTCATCGAAAACTACATTACGACGGGCGAAGTCCGCTTCCCGATTTTCACAATCGTTTTGATTGCGTATCTTCTGATGGGATTTTTGGGCAAACTCTGGCATCCCGGCTGGATCGTGTTTTTTGCGTGGCCGCTTTACTTCATTTTTGACAACTTAATGCGAATCAAGCACACAAGACTTATCGTTTATACCTTGTTTTGCATCGCGATTTACGTTGTCATCGGCGCGACGCTTAAAATCTGGCACCCGACCTGGATAATTTTCCTGACAATTCCGATTTTTGAAAGTCTTTACAACTCAACCGTAAAACTTATCAAAACCAGAAAAGCCGAAAGGGAAGAAAAGAAAGAAGAAAAAGAAGAAAGTAAAAACGACAAATAATGACGGACAGAAACGCAAAACTTCTTGATACGCTGAAAAAGGATTATCCCGACGCAAAGTGCGAGCTGAATTTCGACACGCCGTTTCAACTGCTTATTGCGGTCGTGCTGTCGGCGCAGTGTACGGATAAGCGCGTGAATATCGTCACGAGCGAACTGTTCAAGGTCGCAAAAACGCCGGCGGATTTCCAAAAAATGCCGCTCGAAACCTTGGAAAAACTCATATATTCCACGGGATTTTATCATAATAAGGCGGTTGCGATAAAGTCGCTTTCGGACGATATTGTCGAAAGGTTCGGCGGCGAAATGCCCGAAAGCTTTGACGATCTCAAAAGCCTTCGCGGAGTCGGAAACAAAACGGCAAGCGTCGTTACCTGCGTCGCTTTGGGCGGCAATGCTTTGCCCGTCGATACCCACGTTTTCAGGCTCGCGCACAGGCTCGGGCTGTCGGACGGAAAAACTCCCGACGCCGTGATGAACGATCTGAAAGCGGAGTTTCCCGAAAAAAGCTGGTACGACTTGCATCACACGCTCATTTTCCACGGCAGATATACCTGTAAAAGTCAGCGTCCGTCGTGCGACAAATGCAACCTTCAAGAGTTTTGCAATTATTATAATGAAAACGTACGAAATAATAAGTAAGAAACAATTTTCCGAAAAAGTCAACGAATACGTCGTATATGCTCCCGACGTCGCACACCGCGCGCGTGCCGGGCAGTTTATCATACTTCGCGCAACCGAAGACGGCGAAAGAGTGCCGTTCACCGTTTGCGATTACGACCGTGAAAAGGGCACGATTACCATTCTTGTCCAGACGGTCGGGTATTCCACGATGATTTTGGAAAAACTCTCGGTCGGCGACACGATTTGCGACTTCGTAGGTCCGCTCGGAAAACCCACCGATTTAAGCGGTTTCGACAAAATACTGCTTGTCGGCGGAGGCATAGGCTCGGCGGTAATTTATCCGCAGGCAAAACAACTTATGCTTGAAAACAAAGCGGCGGACGTTATCGTCGGCGCAAGAAACGAAAGCCTTGTCATTTACGAAAACGACTTCAAAAAGTTTTCAAACGAGTTTTTCGTCATGACCGACGACGGAAGCGCGGGCGAAAAAGGCTTTGTGACCGACAAAATCAAAAACCTTCTGGACGAAGGACGAAAATACGATTGTATCTTTGCCGTGGGACCGCTCCCGATGATGAAAGCGGTGTGCGCGCTCACGAAAAATTACGGCGTGAAAACAATCGTCAGCATGAATACGATTATGGTCGACGGCACGGGTATGTGCGGCAGTTGCAGGCTCACCGTCGACGGGAAAGTAAAATACGCTTGCGTGGACGGACCCGAATTCGACGGACATCTTGTCGATTTCGACGAGGCGATAAACCGCTCCAAATTTTACAAGGAACAGGAAAAAGAACACGTTTGCAGGCTTACGGGAGAGATAAGATAATGGCGGATTTTTTAAGACACGATATTGAAAATCAGCCGCCCGAAGTAAGACGGCATAATTTTGAAGAAGTGTCGCTCGGGTTTTCGGACGACGTCGCGAAAAAGGAGGCGGAAAGGTGTCTGAACTGCAAAAACGCACCTTGCAGAAGCGGCTGTCCCGTCGGCGTGGATATCCCGAAATTTATCGGTTTTATTAAGTGCGGCGACATGGAAAACGCCGTGAAAAGTCTGAAAAGCGACAACAGTCTACCGTCGGTTTGCGGCAGAGTCTGCCCGCAGGAAAAGCAGTGCGAACTTCATTGCGTACGCCGCGAAAAAGCGGGCGGCAGCGTGTCGGTCGGCGGGCTTGAAAGATACGTCGGCGACTTTGCGATAAAACAAGGAAAAGCCCTTAAAACTTCGAACAAAATCGGCAAAAAAGTCGCGGTTATCGGCAGCGGCCCGTCGGGACTTTCCTGCGCCGCGGATCTTATCCGGAACGGCTTTGACGTCACCGTTTACGAGGCGTTTCATAAGGCGGGCGGCGTGCTGATTTACGGCATACCCGAGTTCAGATTGCCGAAAGACATCGTGAAAAACGAAATCGAAAAACTTGAAAACGCCGGCGTTAAGTTTAAGTTGAATACCGTCATCGGAAAGACGTTTACGCTCAACGAACTTGAAAAAGAATACGACGCGGTATTCATCGGAACGGGCGCGGGATTGCCTTCGTTTTTGAATATAAAAGGAGAAAATCTTATCGGCGTTTACAGCGCAAACGAGTATTTAACAAGGGTTAATCTGATGAAAGCGTACGATAAAGACGCCGTTACGCCGATACAACGCGGAAAGAACGTTGTTGTCGGGGGTGCCGGAAACGTCGCTATGGACGCCGCGCGAACGGCACTTCGTATGGGTGCGGACAACGTGAAACTCGTTTACCGCAGAAGCCTCGCGGAAATGCCTGCGCGCCACGCCGAAATCGATCACGCGGAAGAAGAAGGCGTTGAGTTTTGCCTTCTTACAAACCCCGTCGAGATTTTGGGCGCGGACGGAAAAGTTACCGGCATGCGCTGTGTAAAAATGGCTCTCGGGGAGCCGGACGCGTCGGGAAGGCGCAGTCCGAAACCCGTCCCGGGGAGCGAGTTTGACGTTCCTTGCGACGAAGTCATCGTCGCTCTCGGCACAAGCCCGAACCCCATTTTGAAAGACGGCGCGACAGGGCTTGAATTCAACGAAAAAGGCACGATTAAAATCAATCCCGAAACGGGTGAAACGTCTGTCGAAAACGTCTATGCCGGCGGCGACGCGGTAACGGGCGCGGCAACCGTAATCCTTGCGATGGGCGCGGGACGTCTTGCTGCAAAATCCATAATCGAGAAACTGAAAGGATAATTCCGAAATGCAAAAAAATATTATACTCGACTTCGACGGCACGCTTATCGACACCGAAAGGGTTATGATGCGCTCCGTCATGGAATATGCCGAAATGAACGGCGTTCCGAACGACGAAGAATTTATGCTGAAATTCGTCGGCGTCAGCCCGCAGTATATCGCCGGACTTCTGAAAGACCGCTTCGGTGCGGATTTCGACGCGGTCGGGTTCATAAACGGCGCGGTCGATTACTTCAACAAAACGCTTGTTACGCGCCCGACGCCTCTTATGGACGGCGCAAAGGAACTGCTGGAATTTCTGAAAAACGACGGCTGGTATATGGGGCTTGCGACCTCGACTTATCGCAAAATCGTGGATTTTGAACTGAAATTTCACGACATTGCGAAATATTTCGACGTCGTGGTTTGCGGAAACGAGGTTGAGCATACGAAACCTTCGCCCGAAATTTACCTTAAAACGGCAGGGCTTATGGGCGTACTTCCGAATAATTGTTTCGCGCTTGAAGACAGCACGGTCGGCATAGAGTCCGCGCTTTCGGCGGGTATGAAAACGGTCGCGATTCCCGATTTGCACAAAATCAGCGACGAAAACCGCGAAAAATGCTTTGCGGTGGTCAAGGACAGATACGACGCCATAAGGTTGTTCAGGTCGCTTGACGTAAAGGAATAAATTTAGTAAATTATTTAATCATTATAAATAATAAAAAATAATAAGCCGCAAAAAAGGCGGCATCGGACAAATTATGCTTGATTACGTAACGATATTTTGTAAAGCCGGTAACGGCGGCGACGGGATTGTGTCGTTCCATCGTGAAAAGTTCGTCCAGCAGGGCGGGCCCGACGGCGGCGACGGCGGCAACGGCGGCAACATCGTGTTCCGCGTGGATCGGGATGCCAACACCCTGCTTGCCTACCGTTTCAAGCACCGCTGCGTGGCACAGAACGGCGGAGACGGATCCGGGGAGAAATTCC
>OIEH01000102.1_pt1 | contig 59450 bp, 48 predicted proteins | sample 1604811 | NCBI WGS metagenome assembly OIEH01 (sample SAMN01760945, study PRJEB22395) | human gut metagenome | reverse complement strand
CGATAGCCATGAATATAGGAGCGACGCCCTGACGCTTGACTATAGCGGTAATCTGAAACTTGCCGGAAATCTGACAGCGAATAGTCCCGGATGGGATTATTTAGGCACCGAAATACACGGTGCAGCCAGATTCGGAAACAACTGGACGAGCGACAGCACGAGTATTTTACTTGCGGTCGGTAACGGGGCGGACAGCAAGAATCTGAGGGATGCCTTAACGCTTGACAGTGATGGTAATCTGCATATTTCCGGAAAGCTTACGGCGGACGGCGTTGTCGGCTATGTCATTCCTACAGCTACTGCCGATACTCTCGGTGGGGTGATGATTGGCGATAACATTAACGTATCGGACAGCGGTACAATATCGGTGAATCTGTCGGCATACCTGAAAAACACGGATATAGCGGACTGGGCAAAAGCTGAAAGCAAGCCTGTGTATACAGCGGAAGAAGTCGGAGCGGCAGAGAAGAATCATACACATAATATGTCAGATATTACGGATATGCCCGAATGGACGAAAACCGAGAATAAGCCTGTATATACAGCAAGCGAGGTCGGAGCGGCGACTGCGGCAGATATTACTGCGGCGGTGAACGCTGTCGAGATTGGCGGAAGAAATCTGCTGTATGACAGCACGGGGAACATCAAAAACGGATGGAGCGGTACTACGGTGATAAATGTCGGGGGAGGAATATCCGGTAACAGCCTTGCAATATCCAGAACAGGCTATTCCGGAAATGCAAGATATTTCGGCATAAGCAAGCGGCACTTTCTGACGGATTTCAACGTCGGCACAAGCTACACTCTGTCGGCGTGGATAAAGGTCAGAAGCGATGTCGGGCTTGACGCAAGCGGGTATGTAATGGCACGATTTCGCTCGGCAGATGATAAAAAGCTGTATGCCTTGTCGCTGACGGTGGGGGTCGATACTGTTAAAGACAAGTGGCTCTACTATAAAAAGACGTGGACGATAAATGACAGCGACATAGCGAAGCTCGAATGCGTGGCTCTTGCGCTTGATAAAAACGGCATGATTGAGGCTTGCAATATCAAGCTCGAAAAAGGCACTAAGGCTACTGACTGGTCGCCTGCGGCCGAAGAGGACACGGAGAGAATTGCAGCGCTTGAAGCAAGAGTGGCGGCGCTTGAGGCTATGGCGGTATCGGGAGGTGAGGTATAATGCTTGATTTTGGAAAGTGGATAGTCGAGGTCGCTGTGAACGGCGTTAAGAGCGGCAGCTTTGACAGAGCGTGGGCGGCTATGCAGCTTGGCAATCATTACAGCCGTGACAGGATAACGGCGGAGGATATTGCGAGGTTTGATGAGGAGATGAATGAGTTTGAGGCAGAGATGAACGAGGCGGATAATACGGGAATTTATGAGGAGGTTATATGAGCGAAAAACAGAAAAACAAGGATAAGGACAGCGCTCCGGTATACAAGAGCGGATACGGCGACGCACTGAAAAACAATCTTGCAAAGGTTATGGAAAAGAAGAATTTCAGCTATGACGCAGATAAGGACAAGCTGTTCTCGCAGTATAAGAACAGCTATGAAAAGTCGGGCAGAACGGCTATGCGTGACACGATGGGAAATGCGGCATCGCTTACGGGCGGATACGGCAACAGCTATGCGGTTACGGCAGGTCAGCAGGCGTATAACAGCTATATGTCAAAGCTCAGCGATAAGATTCCCGAACTTGAACAGAGGGCATATGAACGTTATAAGGATGATGAGGAAAGTGCGTATAAGCGACTCAATACGCTTATAGGGCTTGAGAAGGCGGACTACGGAAGATACCGTGACAGCGTTGACGATTATAACACAAACAGGAATTTTGAATATAATAAAAGTAAGGACGCTCTGGCACAGCGTAATTTGCAGGCGCAGTTTGAACGGGATAATTACGAGAACGACAGGGATTATAACCGCAGGGTATATGAAAATGACAGGGATTATGCTCAGAAGGTGTATGACAGCGACCGCAATTATCAGATAAAACTGAACAGTTCGCTGAAAGACGCTGTGGAGAATGAGGAAACCGGCAGTACGAAATTTTCGCCGAGTGACGCTTATGATTTTATCAGCAAGTACGGGGATAAAATCTATACGGATGAGGAATATATCGAGGCACTTTATCAGCTTTACGGTGATAAGGAGGGCTTCTTTGACTGGGTGGAGCAGATGGAGATACCCGGTGACACAAAGGGCACAACGTATCTTGAGCTGTTGTATGATATACATCCGGAGATTAGGCCGTCAACGTTTAAGAAAATGGGTATGCCCGATGACGAGCTTATAAGAAGAACCGCAACAGGCGGCGGAGCTACGCCTCCTCATTCTCAGAGCTTCTGGTGGTTAAATCAGGGGATGACCAAAAAGTAAAAAAGTGAAAGCAAAGGAGGGGGAAATATGAGCAGGATACAGATAATTATTGACAGCATAGCAGGTGCTGTCGGAGCGGTGCTGGGATTTATGTACGGCGAGGTAAACGGCTTGTTCCGTGCGCTTATCGCTTTTATGATCCTGGACTATGTGAGCGGTGTGCTTGTGGCGATAGCGGAGAAGAAGCTGTCAAGTGCGGTAGGCTTCAAGGGGATAGCGAAAAAGCTGCTGATACTTGTGTTCCTGTCGGTAGGCCATATCGCAGACACCTATGTGCTTGGCGGTGTGCCTGTCGCTATGACGGCGGTAATGCTTTTCTATATCGCTAACGAGGGAATCAGCATTGTCGAAAACGCATCGGCACTGGGACTGCCGGTGCCACAGAAAATAAAGAATGTACTAAGGCAGATAAAAAGTAAAAGCGGGGAGGACGACAGTGAGAACAAAGGGAATTGACATCAGCAGGGCGCAGGAGCAGTTCGATTTTACGGCGGCTGTGTCGTCAGGCGTGAAGTTTGTTATTATCCGTGCCGGTATAGGCAGAGATGAGGACACCTACTTCAGACGCAATATCGAGCAGTGCAGAAAACTCGGAATAGATTTCGGCTGTTACTGGTATGTTACAGCAACAGACACAGCGGAGCTTGACAGGCAGATAAATGCGTGCGTCAAGGCAATAGGTGACGAAAAACCGTCATATCCCGTGTTCTGCGACATGGAGGAACAGCGTCAGATTGACAACCTCACAAGCAAGGAAAGAACCGATATGGCGCTTGAGTTCTGCGACAGGCTGAATAAGGCAGGGCTTCCGTCGGGAGTGTATGCTAATCCTGCGTGGCTTGAAAGCTACTATCAGAAGGAACGTATTGTTAGAAAGCGTGACATATGGCTTGCGCACTGGACAGAAAGCCCGGACTATGCAAGCAGATATGACTACGGGCAGAAAATGTGGCAGTGGGGCATTGACAGTATCGCAGGCAAGGACGTTGACGGGGATATTTGCTTTGTGGATTATCCTGCGATAACGGCTAAGTGGTACAAGGAAAATTGCGGTGATATGCCGGAAAAGCCGGAAAAGCCCGTGAATCTGTTTAAAAAGGGCGACAGCGTGAGGGTGAAGCGTGGCGCAAGGTTCACGAACGGGGTAGAACCGTATTCTTATGTGTATGATACGGTCTATACCGTTCAGCAGGTGTCGGCAAGCGGCAAGGAAACGCTTATAGGCATCGGCTCGGTGCCTACCGGCTGGCTTTATACAGAGAATCTGTACAAGGCAGAAAAGGCGGAAAGCACGGAAAGTAATGGTGCAACGCAGAAATTTGCTGTAGGCGATAAAGTCAAGGTGAATTACGGCGCAAAAACGTATAACGGCGGTTCGCTTGCGTTGTTTGTTTATACTAATGTGTACGAGGTTATGCAGGCAGGCTCGGGTGACAGAGAGGACTATATCGTCATCGGTCAGGGCGGGCAGGTCACTGCGGCGGTAAGAGCGGAGGATCTCAAAAAAGCATAAAAATAACGCACAGGCGAACAGCCTGTGCGTTTGTGCTTTTATAACATGCTATTATGCTTATCTGTAGGTCGTGAATTCCTGTACCCAGTAATACTTATAAGCATCGTTATATGTGCCGAATGCTACGGCGAGATTTTCAAAATCGGGATTGAGAATATTTTCACGGTGACCCTTGGTGGAAGCCATCCAGCTGTCGACTACTCTCTGTGCGGTGGGCTGACCTGAGCCGAGATTTTCTCCGACGGAGCAGAACTTATACCAAAGCTCATCATCGCTGTAGCCGTATATGGTCTTGAAGTTTGAACCGTCCGGTCGCAGATGGCTGAACTGCTGTTCAATTTCACTGCAACGTGCCTTCGCCGCCTTGTATGCGTTTGCATCCCACTTATAAGGCTTAAGTCCGTAGGAAATACGGATTTCATTCACGATACGGAAAACCTCCGCCTCTTCTGCGGTGCAGTTTACGGGGCTGTCGGTTATGACCTGTGCGGGAGTTGCATTATCCTGCACGGTGGGTTTTGCTGTTGCAGGAACGGTAGTTGCGACAGGCTTGCTTTCGGAAAGATAGTCGCTGTGGATATATGTGCCGTCATCGAGCTTATAGTAGCCGGTGTCTGTCAGTGCGGCGATATTTACCGCATCTCCGTAATATTTATAGGAAACGACCTCAGAGCCTTGTAAGCCCTCTTTTCTTGCGGAACAGCTTGAAATGTTTATGTACATTGTGCCGCTGCACTTCTTTTCTGTCCATGCGGGCTTTGGTGCGGCGGTTGTTGCAGGAGTTGTTGCCTTGGTTGTTGCGGGAGCTGTAGCCTTGGTTGTGGCCGCTGTGGTCTGAGTGGTTTTTGCTGTTGTGGTTACCGATGTTGTTGCCGATGTTGCAACGGTGGTTTCCTGCGCCTCGTTATGCTTGATGGCTTTGGTGGGAACCTTTTGTTCCTCGACAGGTGCAGTAGTGGAATATGATGACGCTAAACCGTTGTTGTAGCTGATACCCTCGTCATCGGCTTTGACTCCGAACCATGAGTAACGGCTTGACAGAACGCAAAGAGCGACTACGGCGACAAAACCGCATGACGCACAGCCGATTTTAAGAAAATTGCCGTGTGACTTCTTTTTCCTGCTGTATGTCTGAATCCCGCTTTCACGGTCTTCTGTTTTATTTTCTTCGTTCGTGTTCATGGGTATCACCTGCCTTTTGCCTGAACTTAACGGTAAGCATAATTTCACATCTATATTTTAGCACAAATGCGTTGAGCGTGTCAACAGATACTGAAATTACCAAAAAATATTTGTAAGGGTTGCACAAATTAATGTGTAGCGTTTATGTAAAATCACAATAAAAATTAGTCTGTTAAAAATGCACTGTTATAAAAGCGAAAGTAGATGTATTTTTGTATAAAAGGGCGAAATGGTTACAAAACGGTAACAAAACAGTTACAAATTGTTGCGGGTTTGTAATCTTTTATGTTATAATGGCGGTGACGGAAAAGATTGCTGTCTTTCATGACGGAAGGAAAAGCAACCTTAAAGGTGTGGAGCGGGCATTATGCCCGTTCCTGCTTTTAACGGAAAAAGCGTTGATTTATCACCTGTCGTTCACAACGGTGGGTTATTATATAAATATATTGATTGTTTGGGGCGTATGCCCGTTTGTTTTGGTTTATACGGAAAAGGATTGATAATGGGAAAACTGATGATACCCGATTATCGTGACGATATTGAGGAAACTATACTTCCTGACAGCGACAGTGAAAAGGAAGCGCAGGAGGCTGATGTAAAGCCTGCGGTTGCCGATACGTCGGAGAATCGGAATGAAGAAAACAACGAAGAAAAAGACAAAGGCAAAAACGGTATATCGGCTGTTGCCGACAGAATCTTTGATTTTCTGGTTATGGCAGGGCAGTATTTCTGTCATATCATAGCCGATGTATTTTCAAAGCCTGCTGTATATGTGGCTTATGCCGCCGTGTTTATATGGAAGCATACGGCGCTGTTCAGGGACGCAGTGAAGAGGACGTTCTGCGAAATAGGCAGCTTCTTCTTTGCGCCTTTGTTAAAGTCAAAGCGTGTGCTTCAGCGTACAAACAGGCAGATAAGGACCGCAAAGGAGCAGGGCGACAAAAAGAAGGCGGCAAAGCTGTACGGAAGTATAGCAAAGGACGCAGTATTCGGCAAGCAGGGTCTTGCGGTAACGCTGTTCAACTATGCCGCACCGATTATTGCAATAGTATTTCTTATGAGCGTTGTCGGATATGCGACGGGTACAGACTATGCGATAAAGCTGACGGTTGACGGAAAGTTTGTAGGATATATCGAAAGCGAGCAGGTATTCAATGACGCAGAGCGTATAATGCAGGAGCGTATCACATATATCGGCAACGAGAAGAAGATAAGCATGGAGCCGGGATATTCGCTCGAAATGCTCGGTGATCAGGAATATCTGACGAAATATCAGCTTGCAAACAAGCTGCTTGAGCTGAGCGATACTCCTATCGAGTATGCATACGGAATGTACATAGGCGGAAAGTTCTATGGCGCACTTGTTGACAATACAGCGGTTGAGGCTGAGCTTGAGAAGATACTTGACGGTTACCGCACAAACGCAAAGGACGAGGACGTTGCATTTGAGAAGGATATAGAGTATGTTCCCGGTCTTTATCTGTCGGACAGTATTGTGTCGAGTGATGAAATCATCAAGCTGATAAATTCCAAAAAGGAAGAAGCGTCCTATTACACTGTGGTTGACGGCGACAGCCATTCGGGAATATGCTCAAAGCTCGGAATAAGCATAGAAGAGCTTGAGGCGTTGAATCCCGGTATTATGGATGAGGACTATGTGCTGAGAGCCGGTGAAAAGCTGCTCAAAACGCAGGAGGTGCCTTTCCTGTCGGTAAGTATTTCAAGAACGGAAACATACAACGTTGAAGTTCCGTATGAAACGAAATATGAGGACGATGATACACGCTATGAGGGTGTTGAAACGGTTTACCAGGAGGGCGAGACCGGTACGAACAAAATCACCGCAAAGGTGTATTATGTAAACGGCGAAGAGGTCAAGCGTACCATAAAGAAAACCGAAAGAGTGAAAGAGCCTGTAACGGAGATAATCCTTCAGGGTACTCTGCCTCCGCAGTCATCGCATTATTCAGATGCTTCTGCCGATACGGGCAAGAAGTATATATGGCCTGTAGACGGCGGCACATTCTGGGAGTGGGGCTGGTGGGACGGCGGTTATGCCGGACACAGAGGCGTTGATATAGGCGCACCTTACGGTACGGATGTATATGCCGGAGCAAGCGGTACTGTAATATTCGCAGGCTGGGACAACGGCGGACTCGGAAATGCCGTGATGATACTTCATCCCGACGGATACACAACGGTATATGCCCACAACAGTGAGATATTCGTAAGTGCAGGTCAGGAGGTAAATCAGGGCGAGTGCATAGCCGCAGTAGGCGAAACCGGACTTGCGTACGGCTGTCACTGCCACTTTGAAGTAAGGTACGGTTCGGAAAGACTGAACCCGAGATATTATCTCAGCGGTCTGCCGGATCCCGGATATTATTAATATGAAATTTAACGGATAACAGGAAACAACCGCTGTGCTGAGGCATGGCGGTTGTTTGGCTATCGGAATGCACCTTGACAATTTATTGAAAGTGTGATAGAATACAAATAAAGAGGGAACGACAGACGACCGCTCCCGTGTTGGCTAAGAAATAACCGTCGTAGTTGGAAGCTGTGGGCGGTTATTTCTTTTTATTTGAAGAACTGATAGTAAATATCATAACTGTGAACGCAGTAAGGAAAATACCTATCTGTGTTAAATCGCTCAAGGTTATGTACATCAGCTACACCCTCTTTCAGATGTTTTCGCATCTTGGGAGATGTATTGACCGCCTGTCGTCCGAGGAACCCTCTTCGCTATTGTATCATATTTCATCTGAAATCAACCGCTGTGCTGAGGCATGGCGGTTGTGTTTTATTGCGAAACGGTCATAAATTTTCTTCTCGTTTCATAGATTTACTGTAGAGTACCCGAAAGGAAAGGACGTGCAGTATGAACGAAATTATGACAAGGGAAGAATTTTTAAAGGAACGAAATGCGGTGTGCGAGTCTGACGCTGTGGCGGGCGGGGACGATGTTTGCAAGGGGCAGGATGCGGATACGGCGGTTATGACGGAGGAAAACGGGAAGCTGAGTGCCGACGGTATAACCGTATCGGAAGTAGTGGTTAAAGGCAGGCGCAACAGGCAGTATGCAGGGCTGATACTCTTTATAACGGCGGTTGCCGGGGCTGTTGTCGGGGCGGTGTTTTACGGGAAGGCAACGGTGACCGTGCCTGATGAGATGCTGGAGGGCTTTCTCGAAGGAAGGATACACGGCGGATTTTTCGGGAATGCCGCCGCTTCGTTCATATCGGCGCTTATATGGTGCATTGTGCCGTTTTTAGCAGGGCTTTGCGCTGTGGGACAGCCTGTGGGTGCGCTTATACCGGCATTCAAGGGTATAGGCGTGGGAATGACGTTTGCGGCGCTTGTGAATATATACGGGGCAAACGGGATACCGGCTTTTGCGGTGTTTGTTCTTCCGTCCGCATTTATAGGAACGGTAATCTGCTGTTATCAGTGCCGTCTGTCCGTGTTATGCTCAAACAGTGTGCTGGCTGTGCTTAAAGGCAGGCGTGACGAGGCTCCGCACTATTATAAGATATATCTTGAGCGGTTTGCGGTATGCTGTATCGGGTGCTTTCTGCTGGGGATAGCGGACGCTGTTATAACTTTTTTGTTCCGCCCGATATTCGTTATATGAAACACTTGAAATTTTCGTTTCACGGGTGTATAATGTTAACAGTAAAAATTGCCTTTGGCATGAAAGAAGGATAACATTATGGAAAAAATGGAAGTATTACTGGAAACCTCCGCACGTCACATCCACGTTACGCAGGAGGCACTCGAAACACTGTTCGGCAAGGGTCACGAGCTTACAAAGAAGAAGGATCTTTCTCAGCCCGGTCAGTTTGCCTGCGAGGAAAGAGTTACTATAACAGGCCCTAAGAGATCTCTTGCAAACGTATCTATTTTAGGTCCTGTACGTCCTGCTACACAGGTTGAGCTTTCGGCTACGGACGCACGTTCTATAGGATGTCCTATATTCGTAAGAGAATCGGGCGATATTGCAGGCACACCCGGCTGTAAGATAACAGGTCCTGAGGGCGAGATCGAAATCAGCGAGGGCGTTATCGTTGCAAAGCGTCACATCCACCTTGTTCCCGAAACCGCTGAAAAGTGGGGCGTAAAGAACAAGGACGTTGTAAGCGTAAAGGTTGATTCTGACGGAAGAAAGGCAATTCTCGGCGATGTTGTTATCAGAGTAAGCGAGAATTTTGCAGACGCTATGCACATTGATACCGATGAGTCAAACGCTGTTATGGCTACTCCCGGTATGATGGTCGAAGTAATCAAGTAATACGGCGTTACATATGACGGTTTTATCTCCGTGGCTTTGGGCTGCGGAGATTTTTTTGTAAAATATATTGAAACTTCACAAAAAATACTGTATAATACTATTATTACAATTACTGTATTACAGGTTGATAACAGTCTGAAAAAGGGGGAAATATGAAAAATCTTTTCAAAAGAATTATTGCGGCGATAACAGCCGCTACGCTTGCGGCAGGAAGCGTGCCGCTTAATATGACAGCATCGGCACAGCTTGCGCCTGTGAAGGCTAACGGTCACGGTATGCTTTCATCGGTGTCGGAAGAATATATAGGATATATTGATTCCGGTGAGGGCGACAAAGTGGGGGTTGCGCCGTCTATGCTTGATATGTCGTATCTTGGCGAAAGCTACGCACAGCTTACACAGACGGCAAATAAAAAATTCCCGTCATCGTATGACCTGAGGGATTACGGCAGGGTGTCGCCGGTTGAGAATCAGTCGCCGTACGGTACCTGCTGGTCGTTTGCGTCGCTTGGCACGATAGAGTCACAGCTTATAACGCAGTTTACCGATATTTCCTTTTCTAAAAAACACCTTGTCTGGAACTCATACGAAAACGAATATATGCGTGAATTCTTCAACGGGGTAAGAAGCAAAGAGGATTTCGCCGATCCCTATAATATGGGTGGCTTTGACAGCCTTGCAACGGCTACGCTGGCGGAGTGGAACGGTCCTGTTTATTCCTACAGATTGCCGTATGACAAGGACGATACCGATGAGCATCTGACGGGGGAAAGCGATTTTCATCTTACAGATGTGTACTTTGCAACGGCAAATACCTATATTACGGACGGGTATGATAATATTTTAGAAAAAGAAGTTTCCGAAAATATCATAAAGGAGCTTGTAAGCGAATATGGCGCATCGACGATTTCGTTTTGCAGTGATGACGCTTACTACAACAATGAATATTACACTTCCTTTTGTTATGACGAGAATAAAGTTTCCGACCATGCGGTTTCGGTCGTCGGATGGGATGATGATTTTTCAAGAGAAAAATTCGGCACAAGCGATGACACACGTCCCGAAAAAGACGGCGCATGGCTCATAAAGAACAGCTGGGGTGCCAACTGGGGAGATGACGGATATTTCTGGCTGTCGTATGAAGACCCGACTATAGGCTCGGTGGCAACATATATCGTTGACAGCAAGGACAACTACAGCAATTATTACGGTGTCGGAAAGATGTGGTCGCTGAACGCTTCGGCGGATACGTTCTATAAAGACGAAGACGCCAAGAAATACGGCTATATGTCGAATATATTCACGGCAAAGGGCGATGAACAGCTTGAAGCGGTTTCGTTCTATACGACCGATGTAAATACGCAGTATGAGATAACTGTCTATACCGGTACGGACAAGGAAAACCCCGTAAGCGGCAATATAGCTTCAAGCGGTCTTACGGGAACGGAGAAATATCCCGGTTATCATACAGTGGAGCTTGATAAGGCGGTCGCACTTAAAAGCGGAGAAAATTTTTCGATAGTGGTAAAGCTGACTAATCCGCAGTATGAATATCCGCTGCCGATTGAAACGTATTTTAACGGCTTTTACAATTCTTCACCGAAGTATTCCGATGACGGCAGAGTTTCAATGTACAGCGAAAACGGCAAGGATTGGAATGACGTGTCGGAACTGTCTTATGTAACCGACGGATATACATTATGCGCTACCGGCTTTTGTCTTAGTGCATTTACAAATCCTCTACCGGAGAGCAGGATTGCATCGGAAAATGTGAGGTTTTCGATAATTGAAGGTCCTGTTGCACTCGGAAGCAAGCTGGAGCTTAGCGGAGCGGATGAAATATGGTACAGCATAGACGGCGGTGCGGCGATACGCTACACGAAGCCGATAATTCTTGAAAAAGCCTGCACTGTTTCGGCGTGGAGCAAGACGGACGGCAGCAGCGGAAACATTGTCAGCCGTACATATACAAAGGCAAAATCAGCGCTTACGGAGTATGCGATAAGATACGGGGATAAAAAGATATTTGTAACGCCCGATGACTATGCTAATGAGAACGTGATAGCTCTTCCTGTCGGTGTGAGCGGTATTTCGATACGTCCGAGAGGATGCGATGAAATAACCGTTGACGGCAAAAGAGTTATGTCTGATGAGTGGTCAGAGGAAATTACTTTATCCCCCGGCGAAAGCCGTGATATAGTAATAAAATCGTCTGCAAGCGGAAAGGACGCTTCGGAATATACCGTAAAGGTAACAAAGCGGTATATCGGCTATGATAAGGACAAGGAAACGATACAGTATGATGAAAGCAGATTTACCGTAAAGGATAAGGACGGAAATATACTTGCAGACAGTGACTCGGTGGCTGACTTTACAAAGCAGGAGATAAGCGTTTATGATATGAACGGCGAACTGCTTGCAACGGAAACAACGCCGAAGAGATACACAATTATTCCCGCTGTAAAGACTCTTGCTTATAGCAAGGAGGCTACTCTTTACACATTCTCGAAGAATTTCGTATACTCGTATTCTTCCGATATGAGCAATGCGGTAGCACTCGATGAGGAAACAATACCGCTTACACCCGGAAAGAATATCTACCTTCAGCGTATAGCTGATGTAAACGGTTTTGCAAGCGAGGTGCTTTGTATAGAAGTGCCTGAAAGACCTGCCGCTCCCGAAAATGTAAAGGCAAAGCCGGGACCGGATTATATCGGCATTGACGGAAACGGAGTATATGAATACCGCATAAAAGGTCAGGACAATTGGGTAAGCGACAGCGACTATATTATGGGGCTTGACAGTGACACGGAATATACGGTTGAGGTAAGAAAGAAAGCTACCGACAGCGAATTTACTTCCGATATTGCGACTGTCACGGTAAGAACGGTAAAGGGCATTATCGTACCCGTATATTTTACTTACTACGCAACGGTTGTTTTATCCGATGAGAAAGAGTTTACGACGCTTGGTGAAAACGTAATCGAATATGACGAGAAGGATCTTGAAAAATTCGGATATGTATTCACACGAGCAAGCAAGGCGACCGTCAATATCACTGAAGAAAACGGCAAGTATGTTTCGGATAAAAATTATGTGATATTTGATGTAACGCCTGCCGTTGATAACTCAGACAAGACAACTCGTGTTGTTTACTGTGACGCATTCACCGGAGATGTAGTGGATGAGGGCATAGTAACTTATGCTTATCACACAATATTCAACATAGATAACCTTGATTGCCCTGAGGGATATGATCATTATCAGTATGAACTGAAAAGCAGGAATGACGCTATCACGAAGCTGCTTTATATAGACGGCAAATGGTATCCTGCCGACAGCGAGATTGTACTGCTTATTGAAAAGCTCCCTGTAATCAAAGTAAAGATCGTTGACGAAAACAGAAAAACGGTTTATGAGTACAATGAATACGCACCTTACGGCGAACATGAAGCCGAGGCTGATATTCCTGAGGGATATACGGCTGTAAGTGATGAGAATTTTACCGTAAGCGTAACGAGAGATGAAAATGGCAGGCTGATAAGCGATATATCGGAATTTGTTGTGGCGGTAAAAAAAGATTCCGAAAAGCCCGAAGAGCCGGACAAACCGGAGAAGCCGGAAGAGCCTGCAAAGCCCGAAGAGCCGGATAAACCGGAAGAACCTGAACAGCCTGCAAAGCCTGAACAGCCTGCAAAGCCGGAAGAACCTGCTAAGCCGGAAGAACCTGCTAAGCCCGAACAGCCTGTAGAGCCTGATAAACCGACAAACCCGAATACAAGCGGAGATATACCGTTTGCGGCGGCAGCTGCCCCTGTTGTTGCGGTTGCGGTGATGATAAGCACAGTTACGGCAAGAAAACGCAAAAAGTAAATATTACGGAAAAAGTCAGGTATAACGCTTGGCTTTTTCTTTTGTTTGTGGTAAAATATAAGCGGTAAGTCTAAACTAACTTATATTGAGGTGACGCAATTGGAGATATTTTTGATACTGATGATACCGCTTATGGGAACAACGCTCGGCTCGCTGATGGTGTTCCTTATGCGTGATAAGGTGAGGGCAGGGACGGAGAAGCTGCTTCTTGGGTTTGCATCGGGAGTAATGATAGCGGCTTCGGTATGGTCGCTTCTGATACCGTCAATGGAACTGTCCGAACAGGGCTACGGGAAAATGAACTGGGTGCCTGCTGTGGTCGGCTTTGCGGCGGGGATACTGTTCCTGCTTGGGATAGACAGCTTTGTGCCGCATCTGCATCTTGACAGCGATAAGCCTGAGGGCGTGCGCTCGGGGCTTTCAAAAACTACCATGATGCTGCTTGCGGTGACTATCCATAATGTGCCGGAGGGAATGGCTGTCGGTGCGGCTGTAGCCGGGTCAAGCGGCACGGGCGGCGACAGCGTTACTCTTGCAAGCACATTTGCGCTGGCGCTGGGTATCGCAATACAGAACTTCCCCGAAGGAGCGGTGGTTTCAATGCCGCTTAAAAGCGAGGGAATGAAAAAAGGAAAAGCGTTTGTGATGGGAGTGCTGTCTGGAGTTGTCGAGCCGATCGGTGCGGCGGTGATGATACTGCTCGCTTCTTTCATCGCTCCGCTTTTGCCATATATGCTGTCGTTTGCGGCAGGGGCTATGATGTATGTTGTGATAGAAGAGCTTATACCCGAGGCACAGGGCGGAGAGCATAGCAACATAGGAACGATAGGTGCGGCGGCAGGGTTTGTTGTTATGATGGTGCTTGATTGTACGTTGGGGTGAGAAGATGCCCGTCCGTTGAGGACGGGCATCGGTTATAAACCTCTTATTTTCTTCCTATAATCTTCAGGTAAATTCCCGAAGTTATTTTATAGGCGAAAATGTAGAACAGGGCAAATACGGCAAAGCATATCACGTTTGCAATAAGAAGAAGTGTGCTGTCGGCAAAGCCGAACATTTTAACTGCTTTAAGTATTATCGGAAAGGCGAATGTAAGGTGTATGCCCGCAAAGATAAGAGGAGCGAAGAACACGGTCAGCACCTGCGAGTTTATGCTTTTCTTTATTTCCTTTTCCGTCATTCCGACGCTTCTCATCGTTGCAAAGCGTTCTCTGTCCTCATAGCCCTCCGAAACCTGCTTATAGTAGATTATAAGCACGGTGGCAAAGATAAAGACAAGTCCTAAGAATATTCCGAGAAAGAGAAGTCCGCCGTAGGTCGCTATCATCACATCAAGGTTTTCGGTCCTGCTTTCGGCAAAGGGGAAGATATTCTCCATATTCCGTGAGCTTTTTGCCAGAATGTCCGTGAGGCTGTCGCACAGGGCTTGCTTGTCGGCGTTGCTTCCGTCAATGTCAAAGCCTAAATAATGCTTTAACCACGATGCGTTTTCTCCGTAAGCCTGACGGTTCAGCAGGAATATATCGTAAAGGGTGTTATTATCGGGGAGAATAACGAAAAATACGCTGTAAACCGTTTCGCCGTAGGAAATATTTTTCGGCATAGGAACTGTCCGTGACTTATATTTCTTGCCGTTTAATATTATTCCGCCGTCGGTGCTGTCGGAGCCTGCCGTCAGTATTTCGCCTTCGGAGAGCGTTTCGTTCCTGCCGCTTGTTTTGTTATAATCATCAAGCGTGATGAAGAAAAAGTCCTTTATTTCAGATTGGCTGACATCTGCGGAATCTGTCGCAGGGGCTAAGTGGACGGTATTATCTGAATAATAACCGCCGACTTCAAGATAATCATACGAAAGAGTGTTTACGGGGTTATAATCATTGCTTTTCGCCGTGTCAAGCGCTGTGCCACACAGGTCGGAAATATTGCGCATCGTCTTATTTTCAAAGCTGTTGTAAGTGAGCGTTACCGAGATGTCACGGCTGCGGATAAACGTGCTTGTCTGTATCCCCGAAAAAAGACTTATCGTGGACGAAAGCATTACAAGCACCATAGTCGAAAGAATGCAGATAGAAGCCAGTCCTGCACCGTTTCTTTTCATACGGTATGTCATTCCGGAAACGGATACAAAGTGATTCGCTTTGTAGTAATATCTTTTGTTTTTCATCAGCAGTCGGCAAAGTGCGACTGAGCCGCTGACAAAGAGCATATAAGTGCCGATTATTACAAGAAGCACCGCAAGGAAGAAATTCCCGACAATTTCAATGCCCGCATGTGTCGTGACGGCAATATAATAAGCGATAGCAAGCAGTATCAAGCCGACTAAGGCAAATACGAAATTTGCCCGTGGCGGTTTTTCGCCCTGCTTTTCGCTGTGAAGCAGATTGATTGCGCTTAGTCTGCCTATGCGGACAAAGGCGCTCAGCAGAAGAATTATCGTTATGGCTGTGAATACTGCGGCGGTGATAGCTATTGCGCCTGCATCGACAGACAGATTGCCGACAGGTTCAATGCCGAGAAGTCTGAACATACACAGCTCCGCAAGACGTGACAGGAGTATCCCTGCGGCAAGTCCGCAAAGAAGCGATATGATAAGCGTGAAAAGGCTTTCGCAAAGGAGTATGCGTGCAATGTTGCGTTTGTTCATTCCGAGAATATTGTATAAGCCGAACTCTTTGCCTCGGTTCTTGATAAGCACAAAGTAGCTGTAGAAAAGAAAAATCAGGGAGAAAATGCCGATTACGATTATTCCGAGCCAAAGACACCACTGTGCATAAACACCTCTGTTTGTGTTTGCGATGTTTTCGCTCCTTGCAAGGTATGCCGTAATGTACATCATCATCACCATTGCAACGAAAGTAAGGATATACGGCAGATAAAGCCGTTTGTTTTTCTTCATGCCGTTCACGGCTAGCTTCGGGTAGAACAGTGTTTTCATCTGCGGTCACCGCCTGCCACAAGCACCGTCAGCGTATCGTTTATCTTTGCATAGAATTCTTCCGTTGCGGAAATGCCTTTATATATCTGGTGGTAAACCTCTCCGTCCTTTATGAAAAGCACCCGTGAGGCACTGCTTGCCGCCTTTACCGAATGTGTTACCATAAGGATAGTCTGACCGTCACGGTTTATGTCACCGAACAGATTGAGAAGCTCCTCCGACGCTTTTGAATCGAGTGCGCCTGTAGGCTCGTCCGCAAGCAGAATATCGGGGTTTGTTATAAGCGCACGGGCGACAGCGGTACGTTGCTTCTGACCGCCAGATATTTCATAAGGGTATCTGTCGAGCAGGTCGCTTATACCGAGTTTTGCGGCAAGAGGGAGAAGCCTTGAGTTCATCTCATCGTAGCTTTTGCCCATAAGCACGAGCGGCAGAAAGATATTGTCACGCACGGAGAATGTATCGAGCAGGTTGAAGTCCTGAAACACAAATCCGAGATGCTCACGTCTGAAAAGCGCAGAGTCGCTGTCCTTTATCTTTGTTATATCAACTCCGGACAGCATTACAACACCTGCGGTCGCCTTGTCAAGCGCAGCGAGGATGTTGAGCAGTGTAGTCTTGCCTGAGCCGCTTTCGCCCATAATAGCGATATATTCGCCCTTTGCGGCAGAGAAGCTGACGTTTCGCAGTGCGACATTCGGTTTTGCGCCGAGCCGCTGTGTGTAGACCTTTTTAAGTCCCGTTACTTCAAGTAAATTCATATTGTACCTCCTTTAAGCTATGACAATATTATAGCTGAAATAACGGAAGTGTGCCATTTATCCGTCTTACGATAAGAGCGTCCGTCTTACATTTTTGTAATATTGCGATTACTCGTGTCTTATTTTGCTTTCCGTAAGGTCGAGCATAAAGACAGAGCCTTTTCCAAGTTCGGACACGGCGGTAAGAGTAATGCCGAGCATATCGGCAATACAGCGGCAAAGATACAGTCCTATACCGCTTGCCTTCATATCATATCTGCCGTTAAGTCCTGTGTAGCCGTTGTCGAAAATTCTCGGCAGGTCGGCAGGGTCTATGCCAATTCCCGTGTCGGCAATGCAGAGTATCTTTCTGTCGGTGTCGGGCTTCATATAAATTGATACCGAGCCTTTAGCGGTGTATTTTATCGCATTTGAGAGCAGCTGTTCAATGATGAAGGACAGCCATTTTTCATCGGTGAGAACATCGGTATCAAGTTCCTTGTAATCAAGGCTCAGCTTCTTCCCGATAAACTGTGTGGAGAATTTACGAACCGATTTTTTTACTATATCGTCAAGGCTGTAATGCTTTATCACAAGGTCGTTGCCGGAGCTTTCAAGCCGGACATAGCACAGCGCCATATCGACATACTGCTCTATCTTCATAAGCTCGTCGGACAGCCTGCGGTTACTTTCGCTGTCTTCTGACTGGAGCATAAGTCGCATTGCGGAGATAGGCGTTTTTATCTGATGTACCCACATAGTGTAATATTCGTTTGTCGCCTGCAGGCTGTTTGCGGATTTTTCCTTAAGGGAAATGCAGTAATCGCTGAGTGTATTTATCAGCCTGCCGTAATCCTTGTCATCTGCCGATACCGCTTTCGGAAGATTGTCAGCACTCACGGTTATCTCGTTTGCAAGACGGGTGAGGATATTATGCTTTCTGTACGCCTTTATAAAATTTACCGCACCGATAGCCGTAACAGCGGCAAGCGACAGCAAAAGCGCATACAGCACAGGCTCTGAGGGCAGGTCGTAAAGCGACAGCACCACAGCGAAAATTACAGCCGCAATAATAATGCAGACAAGCGTTATTATGCGGCTCCTGATAAAGTCAAGAAAGAATTTCATACTATCATATACCCCATTCCGACCTTGGTCGTGATGTAGTTTTCAAGTCCTATGTTTTCGAGCTTTTTGCGAAGCCTGCTGACATTTACCGTAAGAGTATTCTCGTCAATAAAGCAATCGGTTTCCCATAATCTCTGCATAAGCGTATCACGGGAAATTATCCTGCCTGCGTTTTCCATAAGAGTGCGGAGTATACGAAGTTCGTTCTTTGTAAGCTCTGCCTTTTTATCGCCGTTTGTCACGACCGCCGATGAAATATCAAGTATAACACTGCCGTGGGATATAAGGTCGCTGTTGCCCGAAAAGGAGTAGGCACGGCGAAGCACTGCGTTTATCTTTGCGGTCAGCACCGAAAGATCAAACGGCTTTGCTATAAAATCATCTCCGCCCATATTCATAGCCATAACTACATTCATATTGTCCGAGGCAGAGGAGAGGAAGATGACCGGCACTTTGGACAGCTTTCTTATCTCGCCGCACCAGTAGTAGCCGTCATAGAACGGTAGTTTGATATCAAGCAGTACAAGCTGAGGGTCGAAAGCGGCAAACTCCGCAGTGATATTGTGAAAATCCTTTGCACACTCTACTTTATAATCCCAGCCCTCAAGGTGCTTTTTCAGCGTCTGCGCTATCGTGGGGTCATCTTCAATGATGAAAATTCTGTACATAGTCAAATTTCTGCCATTCTTATAATAAGTTCGTTGAATCGCTTGGAAAACACGGGAGGAATGTTATGGGCAGCTTTGTCCCATATCTCGTATCTGCAATTTTTATTCATAGCGGCAAGTCCTTTTACGCTGTCGTGTACTTCTGTCTGTTCCTTACCGCCTGCAAGGGCAATCATCGGGAAGTATGCGTTTTCAAAGCCGTTTATTGTTTCAAGCGTTATTCCGTTGTCAACGGAGCTTCTTACGGTTTCGATACGCACATTCTGCATCTGTGCGACAAATTCTTTTCTTTGCTCTTTGGGCAGTCCGTTCATAAATCCGATGAAACCGCATAATCGTTTGTTCTTGAATGACGCAAACTGCTTTTCGTTCATAGCCATGATCTTTGAGAGCATAGGCTCTTTCTTGATAAGCCACGGACTTACTATTATCGCAGAAGTAAAATACTGCGGATATTCCGCACACAGCTTAACGCTAAGCTGAGCGCCGAGCGAAAAGCCGACAAGCGTTACCTTTTTGCCGATGTCGGCTATGAAACTTGCAAGCTGTTTTACTGCTGTTTCGGTATCGAAAATCTCATCTGCGGCATCTCCGTAGCCCATGATATGCGGAATAATAAGATGATATTTTTCGGCAAGCGGATATTGCCTGCCGAAGCTGTGGACAAAGTTTGCCCCGTGCAGAAAGACGATCGTCTTATCGTTTTCTTTGCCGTATTCATAATAGTGCATACATTTTCCTCCGTAATTTTTCTTGTTGCTGTAATTATAGCACGGGTGAGGGGGATAGTCAAACAAAAAAGCCGTGCGGTTATGCACGGCTCATTATATCAAATTATCCTATAACCTTCTTCGCAATATCTACCGTTTCTTTAGCATCCTTTGCATAGAAGTCTGCGCCTATCTTTTCGGCGTACTCGGGTGTAAGTACCGCACCGCCGACAACTACCTTGCAAGGAAGTCCGTTGTCACGGAGCAGTTTTATGGTTTCTTCCATGGATTTCAGCGTAGTGGTCATAAGTGCGCTCAGTCCCACCAGCTTTACCTCGTGCTTTCTTGCGGCATCGACTACCGCTTGATACTCAACGTCCTTGCCGAGATCTATTACGGTGTAGCCGTAGTTTTCAAGCAGTACCTTTACTATGTTCTTGCCTATGTCGTGTACATCGCCCTTTACCGTTGCAAGCACTATCTTGCCTTTGCTCACCGTTTCGGAATTGTTCTTAGCAAGGTGTGCCTTGATAACGTCAAAACAGCTCTGTGCAACGCCTGCCGATAAAATCAGCTGAGGGAGGAATATCTTTCCCTGTTCAAACAGAGTACCTGTCTTGTCAAGCGCAGGGATAAGCCGCTCGTTTATTATTACCATCGGGTCGGTGTCGGTAAGCAACTGTTCGGTTATCTTCGCCGCATCCGCTTTAAGTCCGTTGTCGATGGCATATTCAAGCGTTACCTCGGAGGATTTCGGCTTTGCGACTGCCGTTGGGGTGTCACTGCCGTAAGCGGCAATGTATTCTACCGAGTTTACATCTATCGCCTTTAACAGCTTGAATGCTCTTACAGCGCCTGTCATAGACGCTACGTTGGGGTTTATGATCGGAAGATCAAGCCCGTTTTCAAGTGCCATCGTAAGAAAAATGTGGTTTAAAAGCTCACGGTTTGGCAGACCGAATGATATATTCGATACACCGAGTACCGTTCTCACTCCGAACCTTTCCTTTACCGCACGCACAGCCTTAAGCGTTTCGTTTACCGCAAGCTGTTCTGCGGATGCGGTAAGCGTGAGGCAGTCTATCGCTATATCCTCTTTCGGAATACCGATTTCCTCGCAACGCTTTATTATCTTTTCGGCAATGGCTACACGCTGTTCGGCTTTAGGCGGTATGCCGTCCTTGTCAAGCGTCAGACCTACTACTGCCGCACCGTATTTCTTTACGAGCGGAAGAACGTTTTTAAGGCTCTCCTCCTCGCCGTTTACCGAGTTTACCATAGGCTTGCCGTTATATACACGCAGTGCCGCTTCAAGTACCTCCGGAATGGTGCTGTCTATCTGGAGCGGTACGTTAGTAACGCCCTGAATGCTCTTGACAGCCTTTATCATCATTGCCTTTTCGTCAATGTCGGGAAGTCCAACGTTTACGTCAAGTATATCTGCTCCTGCGCCGACCTGCTCTATAGCCTGACCTAAGATATAGTCTATATCATCGTTTATAAGTGCCTGCTTGAACAGCTTTTTACCGGTAGGGTTGATACGCTCACCGATTATCCTCGGCTGGCTTACCTCTACAACATTTGTGCCGCTGCATATCGTGCAGACACGCTCTATCTTCTTAAACTCGTACTTTCTGCCCTTTACCTTCTCGGCTGTACGGCGGATAAATTCGGGTGTTGTACCGCAGCAGCCGCCGATTATTCCTGCACCGAGATCAGCTATTTCAACGGCATAGTCGCTGAATTCTTCGGCATCTATAGAATATTCGCCTGTGGCAGGGTCGGGAAGCCCTGCATTCGGCATTACGATAACGGGTATCTTCGACTTTTCGCAGAGCGTTTTGATTATAGGCATAAGTTCCTTCGGACCGAGAGAGCAGTTCACGCCGACGGCACTTACACCAAGTCCCTCGCACAGCAGTATTTCCGCTTCGGCGGGACAGCCTGTAAATGTACGTCCGTTTTCCTCGAAGGTCATACTGCATATTATAGGCAGATCACAGTTTTCCTTTGCGGCAAGTATAGCGGCTTTAAGCTCATATAAGTCGGTCATCGTTTCAAACAGAACAACGTCCGCACCTGCCTTATAGCCTGCAACTATCTCCTCCTTGAATATGTCGTAAGCCTCTTCAAACTTAAGGCTTCCCGTAGGCTCAAGGAGCTGTCCTATAGGACCTATGTCAAGAGCGCAGAAAACGTCCTTTCCGCTTTCCTTTATCGCTTCTTTGCAGTTTATTATTCCTGCGGTGATAATTTCATCTACGCTTTTACCGCTGTGGCTTAGCTTGTAGGAATTTGCACCGAATGTATTTGCGGAAATTATATCCGCTCCTGCATCTATATAGCTGCGGTGTATTTCCTTGAGCAGATCCTTTGCGGTAAGGTTTAAAAGCTCGGGGGTTTCGCCCGTCTTAAGTCCCTTAGCCTGCAGCTGAGTACCCATAGCACCGTCGAAAATCAGCAGTCCTCTTTGTTCAAGTAATGTTTTAATTTCCACAGTGACCTCCGCTTTTTCTGAATTTGCATCTGTCCTTCATATTACAGCTTTCACAGCCTCTTGTACTTCTGTCAACTTCGCCCTCCGACAGCCCTATAAATGCCGTTACCGATTTTGTAGGCACCATCATATTGCTGTTCATTACGGTAAGACCTATCCTTTTCTGAGCCTGTAAAAGCGTCAGTAAATCAAACTGTATATCAAGGGGCAGATCGCCGTAGCCGGGAGAATATCTCCAGGTACGGCTGTTCGAGTGTACTTTTTCAAATATCTCTGTTTCAGCCCTGTTGCAGACCTGCTCTATTGCCGCACCTGCAAGGCTGTCAACGATAACTGCGCTTGCCATATCAGAAACCTGCAGATGCCTTAAAAGCACGTCTACTCCTTGTCCGAGCGTGGCGCACATAAGCACTATCCTGTCGCAGTTCTTTAAATGAGCGGCGGCTGCATTGCCTTTAAGTATTATATCGCTGTCCGAAATTCTGACACCATCGTCCGTAAAGCTTATCGGGTATACGGCATAGAGATATTTCGGGCTTGCGGCTTTCAGCAGCTGTTTCTCGCAGGAATCAAGCATTGCGAGCATCTGCTCGTTATCCGTGCCGTCCTTACAGCCGAGATAACGCAGAGCCTCGTTTCTGTCTATCGGCTGAAGTATCATAACAGATCCTTGATCCCGTTGTAGATGCGTGATGCGACCGCAGGGTTGTTCATAGCGTAAAGGTGTATGCCCTGCACATCGTTTGAAATAAGGTCAACTATCTGGTCGACAGCATAGGCTATTCCTGCACTCCTCAGTGCCTCGGGGTCGTTCTCGTACTTCTGCATCATCTTTACGAATTTTGAGGGCAGACTTGCACCGCAGAGCGTTACCATACGCTCAATCTGCTTTTTGTTTGTAACGGGCATAATTCCTGCGGCGATAGGCACGTCTATGCCTGCGGCTCTTGCACGCTTTTCAAAATCGTAATAGCAGGAATTATCGAAGAAAAGCTGTGAAACAAGGTGAGAAGCACCTGCGTCAACCTTTATCTTTAGGTTCTTTATATCTTCCTCGGCGCTTTCTGCGTCAACGTGGGTTTCGGGGTAGCACGCACCTGCAATATCGAAATTTCCCTTTGAAGCTATATATGCCGTAAGGTCGCTTGCGTGGGGAAAATCGTTCTTCGGTTCTTCGTCGGGCTTGTTGTCGCCTCTTAAGGCGAGAATGTTCTCTATTCCGTTTGCGGCGAAATCGTCAAGCATAAAATCAACATCGTCACGGGTGCTGTTTATGCAGGTAAGGTGCGCCATGGCTTCGATACCGTATTTTTCCTTTATATGCGACGCTATCTCGCAGGTGGAGCGGTTTGCACGGTTTCCGCCTGCGCCGTATGTCACGCTGATATATGCGGGATTTATTGCCGCAAGTCCCTCGATGGCATCATACACCGTTTCAATGGGAAAATTCTTGTTGGGAGGGAAAACCTCCAGCGAGAACACCGTCCTGCCGGGTGTGTATAAGTCTTTAATTTTCATCTTTTTGTTCCTTTATGTCGCTCGTTGTCTTCTGCGAATGTTTATCTTACCGTACTGCCGTTGGGTGTATCTTTATCAAGGAATACGACCTGTACTTTATCTCCGGCGTCACAGGCAAGGAGCATACCGTTGCTTTCTTCGCCGCAGAGCTTTGCAGGGGCAAGATTTGCAACGAATATAATTTTCTTTCCGATAAGCTCCTCGGGAGTGTAGTATTCGGCAATGCCCGATACTATCTGTCTGCCGCCTCTTGCATCGTCCACCTGAATTTTAAGCAGCTTCTTTGACTTCTTTATCTTTTCGCAGGCTGTGATCTCGCCTGTTCTGAGCTTGACCTTTGCAAAGTCGTCTATAGAGATTATTCCTGCCTTGTCAAGATCCTCGTCCTCCTTGATTACGGTCTTGGGCTTCATAAGGCGTTCAAGTTCTGTAATCTCGCTCTTTATGTCGATTCTGGGGAAGAGAACTCTGCCCTTCTTTACCGTAACGTCTGCACGCAGAACGCCGAATGTGCCGAGCTTGTCGAAAGCGGTATCTTCTGCACCTGCGCCTATCTGCTCCCATACCTCAGGCATTGTTGCGGGCATAAAGGGGCTGAGCAGTGCAGAGCAGATACGAATAGTTTCAAGCAGGTTATAGAGTACGGTCGCAAGACGGGCGTTGTTGCTTTCGTCTTTTGCAAGTACCCACGGTGCTGTTTCGTCGATATACTTGTTGGCACGGGAGATCACCTTGAATATTTCCTCAAGCGCCTTTGAGTGCTGAGCCTGCTCGATAAGAGGAGTAACCGTATCGCACAGCGACTGAGCCATACCGATAAGCTGATCGTCAAGCTCGTCGGAAACTCTGTCTGTGGGCAGTGTTCCGCCGAAATACTTGTCTGCCATTGCTACTGTTCTTGAAACAAGGTTTCCGAGATCGTTTGCAAGGTCTGCGTTTATTCTTGTGAGCATAAGCTCGTTTGTGAAGTTGCAGTCACTGCCGTAGGGCATATCACGCAGTATCTGATAACGTACAGCGTCAACGCCGTAACGCTCACAAAGCACAAACGGGTCTACAACGTTGCCCTTTGACTTGCTCATCTTGTCGCCGTTGAAGTTTATCCAGCCGTGACCGTAAAGGTGCTTGGGCAGGGGCAGATCGAGCATCATAAGGATTATAGGCCATACGATAGAGTGGAAACGCACAATTTCCTTAGCGGTCATGTGCATATCTGCGGGCCAGTATTTTTCAAAATCATTGTACTTTTCGTTGCCGTAGCCGAGCGCACTGATATAGTTTGAAAGTGCGTCTACCCATACATAAACAACGTGCTTGCTGTCAAAATCAACGGGTATGCCCCAGGTAAAGCTGGTTCTTGATACGCACAGATCCTCAAGGCCCGGCTTTATGAAGTTGTTTACCATTTCGTTTACACGGCTCTTAGGCTGTAAATAGTCGGTTTCGGTAAGGAACTTTTCAATCTTGTCGGCAAAATCGGAAAGGCGGAGGAAGTATGCTTCTTCGTTTGCTTCTTTTACCTCACGTCCGCAGTCGGGACACTTTCCGTCTACAAGCTGGCTCTCTGTCCAGAAGCTCTCGCACGGTGTGCAGTATTTTCCCTTGTAGGTGCCTTTATAGATGTAGCCCTTTTCGTACAGCTTCTTAAATATCTTCTGTACGGTTTCTATATGATAGTCGTCCGTTGTTCTGATGAAACGGTCATAGCTTATGTGCATTGTTTCCCAAAGACGCTTGAAGTTGGCCACTATCTCGTCAACGTATTCCTTGGGGGTAACACCCTTTTCGGCGGCTTTAAGCTCTATCTTCTGACCGTGCTCGTCCGTGCCTGTAAGGAACATTACGTCATAGCCCTGCATTCTCTTGAAGCGTGCTATCGTGTCACACGCAACCGTTGTGTAACAGTGACCTATGTGGGGATTACCGGAGGGGTAATATATCGGTGTGGTTAAATAATATGTCTTGTTCATTCTATTTTCTCCTTGTTTTTAAGTGATATTCTGTCCGTGTTTTTTACATTCGTGCAGTACCGCACATTCGGCACATATTGCACATTCGTGCATACACACCGTTCTTTGCGTTTTTAATTTTCAGGATCATAAGAATCAGTCCTTCCGAATGTAATTTATATGTTTATTATGGTACAGGTCATAAGTCCCTGATGTCCATACATAAATTTTAGTATACCACTATTTAGTCGGTTTTGCAATAACGCAAAAATTTTTGATGTAATTTTTACATTTTGTCTAAAAAACCCTTGATTTTTTTCGGTTTTTCTAGTAAAATATATTTGGTGTATTATTTTCGGCCGTTTTATGCCTTTTTCCGAGACTTTTCACAGGCTGATTCAAAGATACAATTATAAGAGTAATTTCCGCATACAAGGCAGTTACAGGGTTATAGCCTTCGGCGGACACAGGAGCAAACCATTTTTAAGATAAAAGAGGTAAGAAAATGTCAAACAGATTATTTCAGGGCGTAGTTCATCAGATGAGAGATACTATCGGTCGTGTTATCGGTGTTATCGATGAAAACAGTACGATAGTCGCTTGCAGTGAGCTTTCCAGGATAGGAACAAACAGCGACTTCTTTACAATTGAGCTTGGTGACTCACACGATGTGTTCATCCGTGACGGCTATACATATAAGCCCTTCGGCGTTCATGTAAAGCCCGATTATGCGGTATTCATCGAAGGTACGGACGATCAGGCGGCAAAGTATGCGTCTATCCTCGCTATCTCACTGTCAAGCATCAAGCAGTACTATGACGAGAAATATGACAGAAACAACTTCGTGAAGAATATTATCCTTGATAACGTTCTTCCCGGCGATATAACGCTCAAGGCAAGAGAGCTTCACTTCAATGCGGATATAAGCCGTGTTGTATTCCTTATAAGCATCGTTTCCGCAAACGAGGTTTCGGCTTATGACGTAATACAGAATCTGTTCCCCGATAAGAACAAGGACTTCGTGTTCAATATCACAGAAACCGAAATCGTTCTTGTTAAGGAAATCAAGGCAGGTATAGACAACAAGGACCTCGAAAAGCTCGCACGCTCCATCTCGGATACGCTTTCGGGCGAGTTCTTCACAAAGGTAAACGTAGGTATCGGTACTCCCGTTACAGGCATAAAGGACCTTGCCCGTTCCTTCAAGGAAGCACAGATAGCTATTGAGGTAGGTAAGGTGTTCGATACGGACAAGACTATCGTAAGCTACGATAACCTCGGTATCGCCCGTCTTATTTATCACCTGCCCACGACCCTGTGCGAAACATTCCTGAAGGAAGTTTTCAAGAAGGGCTCGATAGAGTCGCTCGACCACGAAACGTTATTCACGATACAGAGATTCTTCGAGAATAACCTCAACGTTTCCGAAACGTCAAGAAAGCTCTTTGTACACAGAAATACACTGGTTTACAGACTGGATAAGATAAAGAAACTCACAGGTCTTGACTTAAGAGAGTTCGATCACGCTATCATCTTCAAGATCGCTCTTATGGTCAAGAAATACCTTGCCGCAGATCCCGTCAAATTCTAATGCGGCGGGTCGCCGCTGACTGTTCCGACCTTTTGAAACGTTGCTTTTATGCGTAACACGCTGAAACGGTCGGGAATAAACGGCGGTGCAAGGCACAAAGCAAGGCGGCAGTGCCGCAGACAATTCCGACCTTTTGAAATGTTACATTATTCGTAACACGGTGAAACGGTCGGGTGTAAACGGCGGTGCAAGGCACAAAGCAAGGCGGCGGCAGTGCCGCTGACAATTCCGACCTATTGAAATGTTGCGTTTATGTGTAACACGGTGAAACGGTCAGGAACAAACGTTGGCAAAAGCGCTATGCTTAAAGTGCCGCAGACTGTTCCGACCTTTTGAAAAGTTACATTTATGTGTAACACGGTGAAACGGTCGGGAAATAATGTCAAATTTAATAATACCGGACTATTCAGACAGATACTTGATTGTGCTTGTCTGAATATTTGGTGTAAGAGTGTCATTGCAAAGCTGCGGATTATCGGCAATATCGGCCGGATATGAGGAGAGAAAAGTTGAATTACTCCACCATACTTTTGATCGTTGAAAAATAAGTGTCTGAAAAGTATTGTGGGTGCAGAAGGGGATAGCGTTGTGATTCCCCCGGTTACGCCATAACCGGACTGCATCGCTGTGTGCCGTTATTGCACGGCAGGTATCAGGAAGGAATGGTAAAATGGTTGAATTAAAGAACGTTGACGTTCATTTCAAGGACGGAGGCGGAGTTGACGCTCTTAACGGCGTCAATCTCAGAATAGAGGACGGCGAGTTTGTATTTATAGTCGGTGACAGCGGTGCCGGAAAGTCGACATTGCTCAAACTGCTGACAAGAGAGATAGCGCCGACATCGGGCAGGGTATTCGTAAACGGATATAATCTTGCCAAGATAAAGAATAAGAAGATCCCGTATTTCAGACGTTCCATAGGAATGATATTTCAGGATTTCCGTCTGATACCGGATCTGAATGTTTATGACAATGTGGCTTTTGTACTGCGTGTTACAAACAAATCCAAAAAGACGATAAGACATAGGGTGCCTTATGTTCTGAATCTGGTCAAGCTGGCAGACAGGGCAAAATCCTACCCTGAGAAGCTGTCGGGCGGCGAAAAGCAGAGAGTTGCGATAGCAAGAGCCTTTGCGAGCGATCCTAAGCTTATCATAGCAGACGAGCCTACGGCAAACATCGACCCCGCTTTATCCTACGATATAGTAAAGCTGCTCAAGGAGATAAACAAGTGCGGTACTACTGTAATAATGGTTACTCACGAGCATAGCCTTGTCGAATATTTCGGCGGAAGAATCGTCAGCCTGAAAAACGGCGAAGTTATTTTCGACGAATATGTGGAAGGTGAGGCGCAGGATGAATAATTTAAGCTACTTGATAAAGCAGGGCATAAGATCGGTATGGAAGAACCGTTTCATGTCATTTGCCAGCCTCTGTATTATGACTGTCAGCCTTATTTTAGTCGGAATGTCGGCTATAGTGATGCTTGATTGCGGAATAATACTCGACAACGTTTCGGACAAGAACGAGATAAGCGTTTATCTTAATGATGACGCAGATATAAAGCATATAGGCGAGGTACTTAAAAGCAACACGCTGACGGAAAAGGTGGATTTTATTTCCGCCGAAGAAGGACTCAAGAAGATGATCGAGCAGTACAGCGAGCAGAAGGAGCTGTTCCAGAATCTTCCGTATAATCCCGTTCCGGCGACCTATATGGTAACTATAAACGACCTTGATAAGATAAGCACTGCCGTTCAGCAGTTCAAGGCGATAGACGGCGTTTACAAGGTGAATGCGCCTATGGATTTCGCCGGATTTATCAAGGATCTGAGAACGACGTTTACGATTATCGGAATAGTGCTTATAGTGGCACTCGGTACGGTAAGTGTTATAATAATCTCGAATACAACAAGGCTCAGCGTTTTCTCAAGACGCAAGGAAATAGCGATAATGAGAATAGTCGGAGCGACAAATTCCTTTATAAAGACACCGTTTTTTGTGGAGGGATTGTTCATCGGACTTCTTTCGGGACTGCTTTCGTGGTTTGTGACAAAACTCGTTTATGAGAATCTGTACAATCTGTTTACGCAGAACCTCGGAATGTGGAATGCGCTCGGAATGGGCGACATACTGCAGTTCTCGGAAATCAGCTGGTATGTACTGGCGGCCTGCTGCGGTGCTGGCGCACTGCTCGGAGCTATCGGCACGGTACTCAGCACAGGCAAATACCTTAAGGTATAACGGCGAAAGGATATAGGATGAAGCTGAAAAAAATTCTGCACTCTCTGACCTCGTTCGTCACAATATTTGCATTGACATCGGGTATAATCATAACGTATGCTCCGGCAGGTGCGGAGGATCTTACTGTCGATGATATAAAGGACAGAATAGAGCAGATAAAACAGGACAACGCCCAAAGACGTGATGAAATAGACCGTATCGAAGGCGATATAACCGATAAGCAGGAAAACCTCGACAAAGCTGCCGGTCTGCTGAACGAGCAGAAGGAGCTTGTTGACTACTACTACAATCTTGTTTATTACAAAAATCAGGATATAAGCACTCTGCAGGGCAACATAGACACGCTCACAGACGAGATAGCGCAAAAGGACGAGGCTATAGCAAAAGCCGAGGCCGACATTGCCGAGCTTGACAAGGAGAACAAGCAGAACCTTGAAAAGTTTGCGCAGATAGTTAGAACAATGTACACGACCGGCTCTGCCGATATGTTCGGGGTACTGGCAGGCTCTGCCGATTTCTACGACCTTATGATAAGCAGTGAGGTCGTTGGAAAGATAAGCGAGCAGAATCTTCAGTTCATGAACGAACTTACCGCAGATATGAAGAAGCTGGATTCGGACAAGAAGCTGCTTGAAACCGACAAGAAGGATCTTGAGGGCAAGAAGACCGAGCTTGATACGCAAATGACAAAGCTGCTCAGTGAAAAGGAGGAGCTTGACGGTCTTGTAACGGATGCCGAAAGTGCAAAAAGCACATACGAGTCCGATTACAACAAGTATTCGGCGGCAGTAAGCGAGCTTGAGGATCAGAAGAGCAATCTGCAGTATCTGATAAGCGTAAGCGAGGCTGATATTGAAGCGTATGAAGAACAGATAAAAGAAATCATAAAGCAGCAGACCAATCCCGACAAGGAATATCAGGAGGGCGAGTGGTACTGGCCTGTTCCGGGACGCTCGTACATATCCTGTAACTTCGGCTGGGACGCTGATTTCCAGAGAACACACAAGGGCATTGATATAGGTGATGCCGGTATTTACGGCGACAGCGTTCTTGCCTCAAAGGCGGGCACTGTAATAGTTGCCGAAACAAGCTACATACCCGGCTACAGCTACGGAATGTATGTTGTTGTCGATCACGGCGGCGGATATACCACAACCTACGCACATCTCAGCGATGTGTATGTATATGTCGGTCAGGAGGTAGCGCAGGGCGAATCGCTCGGTGCTGTCGGCAGTACGGGATATTCGACAGGTCCTCATCTCCACTTCGAGATAAGACTTAACGGCGAACCCGAAAATCCGTTCAATTATGTTACTATGGCATAAACGGCATAAAGGAATTACAGACAAACGAACAAGGAAAGGGTGAATCCCGAATGAATAAAAAAGTATCGCTTGGTGTTATGATAAGTCTTATAGCCGTAGCGTGTGCTATTACATTTGTACTGACTATGACGGTATCGCTCAATATGTACAACTCAATGGTAGCGGGTATACAGGAACGGGAAACCATCAACGCAAAGATAAAGGAAATAGATACATTTGTCCGCAGTTCATCAATATATAAGCCTAACGAAAACACTCTGATAACGGGTATCGCAAACGGTTATATCAGCGGAACGAGCGACAAATACGCAAAATATTACACGGCAGATGAGTATTACAAGCTGCAGCAGATACAAAGCGGCGTGATTATCGGAACGGGAATCGAAACCGTTGTAAAGGGCGATTATCTTGAGGTCACAAACGTTTATGAAGGCTCATCGGCTGAGGTCGAAGAAATAACCAAGGGCTGTACTATAACGGCGGTCGGCGGAAAGAGCATACTTGAGACAGGTGCCGAGCAGGCGCAGGCTCAGCTTGACGGCGAGGAGGGTACAAAGCTCTCGGTTACTTACAGCACACCCGACGGTGTTGAAAAGACGGTAACTCTTGTAAGGCAGAGCATAAAGCTGACATCTGTAAAGGGCACGCTTATAGACGGTTATGCCTATATCAAGATATACACCTTCAACGAAACCACAGACGAACGCTTCATACAGCTTATAGACGAGTATGAGGCACAGTCGGTTCTCGGATATGTATTCGATGTGAGAGATGTGTCAGATGGTATCACAGAGCCGGTGAAAGCAATGCTGAACCGTGTGCTTCCGAAGGCACAGATAGCAATTCAGGTCGATGCAAACGGCAAGGATACGAGTTTTATAGAAACAGACGGAAATCAGTCGTTAAGCAAACCTGTAACGGTGCTTACAAACGGAAACACCGCCTGCCTTGCAGAGATATTTGCGATAGGTCTGCGTGACTTCGCAAAGGCATCTGTAGTAGGCTCTTCGACAGCGGGAAAGTCACAGCTTCAGACAACGCAAAGCTTCAAGGACGGAAGTGCGGTTTCAATTTCTACCGCAAATATAGTGCCTGTTGAATCGGATGATTTTGAAAATGTAGGGATAAAGCCCGACTACACGGTCGATATTACCGCACAGCAGGCAGAGCAGATAAAGTTTGCGGACAAGAAAAGCGACGTACAGCTTCAGAAGGCACTTGAGATAGTAGCTACAGAATAAGGATATTAATGGCGGAAAACTCCGCCCGCATCATATAAAAATAATTATGGAGGTCATTTACAATGGCAACACAGACAACTTTAACATCGCAAGGTCTTAAGGATCTCGAAGAAAGACTAGAACACTTAAAATCGGTCACAAGAAAAGAAATAGCTGAAAAAATCAAGGTAGCTCTTTCATTCGGTGACTTATCCGAGAACTCAGAGTACGATGAAGCTAAAAACGAACAGGGTATCGTTGAGGCTGAAATCGCAGAGATTGAAGCTACTCTCAAAAACGCAAAGGTAGTTGACGAGGACGAGCTTTCTACAGAACACGTTAATATCGGTAACACGGTAGTTATCGAGGACGAGAGCGGAAAGAAAATCAAGTTCTTCTTAGTAGGTTCAAAGGAAGTTGATATGAAGGCTATGAAGATTTCCGACGAGTCACCTATCGGCAAGGCGTGCCTTGGCAGGAAACTCGGCGAGGAAGTGTTGGTTGAAGCTCCCGCAGGAGTAAAGAAGTACAAGATAGTAGAAATAGACAAGTAAACTGAGAGGAAACAAAAAATAATGGAAAACAACAACGCAGAGCAGGTTGAGCTTACCGAAGAAGAGCTTCTGGCACAGCTTGACGAACAGCACCGCATAAGAATAGAAAAGCTGAACGATTTAAAGGCAAACGGCAAGAATCCTTATGAGATCACAAAGTTTGATTTTACTCACAAGGCTCAGCAGATAAGAGATAACTTTGAGGAGCTTGAAGAAAAGGATGTAATGATTGCCGGCCGTATCACAAGCTGGCGTGATATGGGCAAGGCCAACTTTATTGATATTCGTGACGACAGCGGAAGAATGCAGGTCTATGTCCGCATTGACGATATAGGCGAGGATAACTTCAAGGAATTCAAGAAGTGGGATCTCGGTGATATTGTAGGCGTGAGCGGTTTTGTATTCAAGACAAGACGAGGAGAGATAAGCGTACACGCAAAGTCGATAAAGCTCCTTTCAAAGTCGCTCCTGCCCCTGCCTGAAAAGTGGCACGGACTTAAGGACAAGGAAGAGCGTTACAGAAAGCGTTATCTTGACCTTATCGCAAATCCGGAAATCAAGGATACCTTCGTCAAGCGTTCAATGATACTGCGTGAGATACGCAGCTTCCTTGACAGCAGGGGTTATCTTGAGGTTGACACACCCGTACTGCACACGCTTGAGATCGGTGCGGCTGCAAGACCCTTCGTAACACACCACAACGCTCTTGACATTGATATGTATCTGCGTATCGAAACGGAGCTTTACTTAAAGCGTCTTATCGTAGGCGGATTTGACAGGGTATATGAAGTAGGCCGTATCTTCAGAAACGAGGGTATGGACGCAACTCACAACCCCGAATTTACATCTATCGAAATGTATCAGGCATACACAGACTACTACGGTATGATGGACTTAATAGAAGAAATGTACCGTACAGTAGCGCTCAAGGTATGCGGCACGGATACAGTTCCTTATCAGGGTAAGGAAATCGAGATCGGCAAGCCATGGAAGCGTATGACTATGAAGGAAGCCGTAAAGGAATACACGGGTCTTGACTATGACAGCTGGACAAGTGATGCCGAAGCAGTGGCTCAGGCTAAGACAAAGCACGCAGAGATTGCCGACACAGCCACAAAGGGCGAGGTGCTTATCGAGCTGTTCGAGGAATTTGTAGAGGACAAGCTGATTCAGCCTACTATCATCTATGATTATCCTGTAGAAAATTCGCCTCTTGCAAAGAGAAAGCCCACCGACCCCGCATTCACAGAGCGTTTTGAATACTTCATCAATGCGTGCGAATTCGGTAACGCATTCTCAGAACTTAACGACCCCATCGACCAGCGTGAGCGTTTCACAAAGCAGGTTATGGAGAAGAGAAAGCAGGGCGCAAACGCACAGATAGACGAGGACTTCTTAACTGCCCTCGAATATGGCTTACCCCCAACGGGCGGTCTTGGTATGGGCCTTGACAGATTTGTAATGCTGCTTACAGACAGTGCAAGCATAAGGGATGTACTGCTGTTCCCGACGATGAAGCCGGAAGTAAAGTAAATATTTTAACGGGCAGTTCCATTGTGGAATTGCCCATTTTCAGAAAGAAAAAGATAAATCGGAATTTGAAGGAGGAAAGTATAATGAGTATAGTTGTTAATATATATTATTCCGGCGAAAATGGTTCTGCGCAAAAATTTGCAAAGGAGATGATTTCAAGCGGTACTGTTGATGCAATTAGAAATGAAGCGGGAAACATTAGATATGATTATTTTTTCCCTCTGGGAGATGAAGAAACTGTGCTACTAATTGACAGCTGGGAAAATCAAGAGAGCATTGATTTTCACCATCAAACACCCATGATGAATAAGATTGCAGAGTTAAGAGATAAATATAATCTTCACATGAAAGTGGAGCGATATCAATCAGAAGATACGATTCCTGACAAAGATCAAAAATATATAAGAAATTGACAACTTCCAGTTTGCCAACCTGTCGGGTTTGTCCATTTTTAAAACAAACAGAAAAACAAACCGGAAGTTGTGGAGGTAATTATCAATGAGAAATATTTACGATAATAGTGAATTTTTTGCCGCATATGCGGAAATGGGAAGAAGCAAAGATGGTCTGAAAGCTGCTGGAGAGTGGCATCAGTTGCAACCGTTATTCCCTAAATTACAGGAAAAAAAGTTTTGGATTTAGGATGTGGTTACGGTTGGCATTGCAAATATGCCGCACAAATGGGAGCTACTGAAATTCTTGGTATTGTATAGTAGTCAAAAAATGATTGCAAAAGCAGTAGCTGATAACTCTGATGACAAAATCAAGTATAAAGTTTGCGGTATTGAAGAATACATTTATCCTGAAAATACTTATGACCTGGTTGTTTCTAACCTGGTACTGCACTATATCGAAAATTTAGCTAATGTTTATCAAAAGGTGTATTGCACATTAAAAGTAGGTGGGTATTTCCTATTCAATATTGAACATCCGACTTTCACCGCTAGGTCTTTTCTTTTCTGGTGTTAAAATTGTTTTAGATATTCCGAGTCAAGGTCTTACATTTTCTGATATGCTTTCAGAAGCAGTTGGCATTGTAGAAAGCGTTTGGAAAGCGAAGAATTTTACTTATTTGGCAAAACAAATAGATATTCTTTCAAACATTAATAGTGCATGGAATTGTTGCAGTTTTATCGGAAAATTACCCGACGATAAGATAAAAACATATAAAAATATGTATAGATTTACTGTAAATATATGTAGCGAAGAAACGGAAACGAGCTTCCAAGGTACTTACTATTTTGATTCTAAATCAAAAGTTTATATACAAGATGAGAAAATGCTTAATTCAAATGGAAACTTTAATGCTAAATATAATTATGGAAAATATACATATTCTCCTATTACTAGTTTAATTGGCTCAAATAGATATTGGATGAAAATTGGAAATGGCGATTATGTTCAGTCAGGAGGTATATAAAATGAAAAAATATCGCTGCCCCTATTGCGGTGACGAATGTCTCACCTATTTTCTTCGCAACTTTACAAGCGGTTTCAGAAGTGAATATTATCAGGAGAAGGGCGGCTCACGCTGTCCCTCCTGCCACAATTATTTTATGCCTTACATACGCAATAAGGCAATAAGAATTGCGTCTGTAGTTCTGACAGTTGCAGTTCTCGGAGTGTTTTTTGTGCTGGCTTTATTTGTTGATTACAGATATTATCTGCTTTTCGCAATTTCAGTAGGTCTGCTTACGCTATTAGATTCAGTAGTTTACTGCTTGTCCGCTTCTATAACGCAGTATGATCAGAAAGAACACAAGAACATAATGCCTGCAAAGGATAAGGATAGGGAGATCGTACTTGACACCCCATGTGCTAAAATAAGATATCTTGATATATATGGCGTGCGTTTTCTGAAAAAGACGAACAATGTGCGTTTTCATGAAGCGTTTAAGAATGATCTTGTGCCAGTTGTTTTTCTGAGAGAAAAACGAACGAAAAATCAGACGGTTCATTTTATGAAAACCGAATTTATCCCCGAAGGTATGCTCTGCGATAATGCGGAGCTTGAAATTGTTGATAACGGAAAGATTATTGCTAAGGGAAGGCTGTCTGTAAAAAAAGTGACTTAAAGCTTAGTGCTGCTTGGTAAAATTTGCGGTAATCATTAATTGTACTTTTTGCCGCAATTATTGTGGGCACTGTGGCAGAAAGGAAACTATATGAAAATAGAATATCATTCGGCTACTTTAATAAGTATTATAGGATATGGTTTCGACAAAGCTGCAAAAGAGCAGCTCCCCGATAGTATTGCCGCTGTATGCAGTAAAAAAGTAAAGCTCTTACAGTTTTATACCGAGTTTTTCGGAAAAGATGGTAACTGCCTTTTTCAAAAAGACGGTGTATTCTATTATCCGCTTACAGTGGTTTATTACGGGGACAGCTGGGAAACCGTGTGGATTTCATGGACTGTTGACATGAGCGCTAATGACCGTAAGCCTGAATATATCGGTGTAAGGAATATATATACTGAATTAATTCCCTTTGCATTAAATTATAATGACAGAATTGAGTTTAAAGTCTGCAAAGATGAAGAGGTAGACGAAAGCTTCAAAGCTATGATAAAGGGAAAGAATCTGTATTACAACCTGAGAGGGCATTACTGCATGGTGATATATACCGCCGGTAATAAGCGGTATATGAATAAAGCGAGCCAGTTTTTTATGGACGCACTTGCTTTGCAAATCGAAGCTCAGCTTGATGAACTGGTCGGCGCAAAAATACCAAGAAAGAATTTTTTTATCGACCTTGATGCGTATGTGTTGGAAAAAGATTATGCTGTATACGGTGATGAAAGATATTTAGCATTGAGATTTATCAGCAACGGTTATGCTGCTACGCTGAGTGTAAGCTGGCAAGGCGATTATGAAATCACAGACGATATCGGCAGAGATGAGGTAAGCTTTACATTGCGTGAGTGGCATCCGACGCATATAGTTGCGGATTTTGACGGTATTCGGGACTTTGTTTTTGAATTTTGCCCTAAGCTAAGACTGCAGAATTTGTGATTTTTGGGAAAATCGGATGTTTGGTTTATGTATAGTAAAGTGGTGTTACACTTTTTTCCGGTTCACAGTCGGAGACGATCACAGTCTACAGCGATGAGAAGACTGTAAGCTGAAAAGTCCAAACAACTAAAAGTTGTAACACAGACTCATTTCAAACAGCTTGGTTGTTAAGCACTTAATGCAATCCCTATTAATACTTTTCGGGAAATTACTCCGGCAGAGGAAATTTATATTATCTCTGCCGGAGATATTAAGTCAGGGGGAAGCAACAATCATTGTCATCATACCACCGGGGAGTTATATAATTCAAAGCAAAATATGTTATAAAGCGATGGACTATTTTTGACAATCGTGATATAATTGTACTGTAATATTTGATTTATCTGTTATAACTTTTATTTTCACGGAGGAATTGCTTTGCTTTCGATATATCTCTCAATGGTCGAGACAGAGGAAGAAAAAGACTTGGTGACCGAGCTGTACAATACATATAAACAGATTCTGTTTAATGTAAGTATGTCTATACTGCATAATACAGCGGATGCGGAAGACGCTGTGCAGGAAACTTTTGTACGAATAATCAGCAATCTATCTAAAATTGACTGTGCAAATGAAAAACGCTCCAAAGCGTATATTTTTGTTGTTACCCGCAATATTTGTTATGATATTCTCAGAAAAAAACATAAGGTAGTTTTTCTTGACGATGATAGAGAACTGGTAGATACTAATGCCGTTGACAATACAGAAATTCTTACTGATGTTCTGACTGTGCAAAATAATATAAAAATGCTGTCACCTTTGCTGAAAAATGTGTCAACCTTGTATTATGCGGAGGAATTTACAGTAGAACAAATATCAGGAATGCTCGATATAAGCGCAGAATCTGTTTATAAAGCAATTTCAAGAGCAAGAAATATTCTATTGCAAAAACAAGGAGATATGAAAAATGACTAACGATGATGCTATAAAAATTGCTCTGAAAAATGAACTTATTTCAGATATCGAAGCTTATCAAACTCTCCCTAAGTATAAGATTTCACTTAAATTTGACAAAAAAATGAAGCATCTGCTTAAGAATTATGAAAATCGTGAATCAGCAAAGACCGGATATAAACGCATACCGCTAAAAAACCGCCTGCTTATTGCAGCTGTGATCATTCTTTCTGTGGCTATTATTACAGGCGGTACTTTGTATATCACCATGCGTTGGGCTGACTTCACGGTCAAGGAATATGACATTTTTGCGATGCTTTCTATCTCAAATGCCGAATCTTATCCTTTGAGTCTTGAAGAGCGATATGAATTCACATATAATGTTACAGGTTATGAAAAAGAAGTTATTGATGATGACGGCATTCGATTTTCAGTGAAATATTCAGATGCAAAAAATAAAAAGTGTATTTCATATTCACAGTCCATAAAGGATTTTTATACAACTGTCAGACTTAATATCGAAAATGCCATTACCTTACCAAAAGAAGTGATAATTAACGGAACAACCGCTATATATTATGAGACGTATTACGGAGAAAAGGGAGTAATATGGGATATCGGTGATTACATAATTGAGCTTGCTGCAACCGGATTTAGTGAAGATGAACTAATTTCAATGACAGAATTTGTGGAAAAGGTAGAATAATCAGTTTTATTAAAAAATAATGTCCATTTTTGTGAGTTTCCTACGTTATATATATAGAAAAGGAGGAAAACGCATGAAAAAAATTGTATCAATTTTACTCATCTTCTCTGTTATTATCGCACTTTGTTTGAATGTATCAGCAGCATCTGTATATGATGTTGGTTCATTTACCAAAACAAGTTATCTTTCAATTACTAACGGTCAAGCGACCTGCAAAAGTAGTTACAGCGAAAGTAACGGTAATACTGCAAGTGTAAAAATCACGCAGTCTCTTGAAAAACATTCTTTTTTATGGTTCTGGGATACAGTCGGCGGAGAATGGACTACAAATTCTAAAAAAAGTTCAGTTTCGTTTACGAACTATAAAAGCGGTCTTGCAAGCGGTACATATCGTGTAAAATCGGTTTTCACAGTCACGACAACAAGCGGACAGACCGAAACGGTTACCGTCTACAGTGCAGAGAAGACAATCAGCTGAGAGGGAACGCTGATAAAAACAAAATCAGACAGCATAAGGCTGTTACGGAAAGCTCATTTTGAGCGGAAAGGAAATTTATTATGAAAAAAATAGTTAAAGTAACAGTTGCCATTTTTATGTTAATCGCATTAACGGTTAATGCTTATGCTGCATCAACAATTACTAAGGACGGTTACTGCGGTAAAGTTGATTCTACAATATACGCAACATCCCAATATTCAAGGACTTTTAAAACAAGAACAACAACTCTTAAAGCTATTGATATTGACAATATAAATACCGGTATAGCACTTGCTGAAACATCAAGTGGCATAACCCTTGAAGATTGGCTGATTAAAGGTTATAGTACAAGAGAAGTTATTGCTGAATCCCATCTTTCGTATTCATCTCCTATAAACGCTGTTACGGTTTATGGCTCGCATAGTGCATATCATAATAACGTATGTGAATTCTATCAGTTCACAAATAGACAGTTTAACTGGTAAATATAACAAAGCGGAGCAACAGTAGTCCAAGTAGCACCGTTGAGCAAGCTTGGCGGTGCTACTATATTTTTCGGAGGTAATCATGAAAACTAAATTCCAAAAAGTACTTGCCATTTCACTTATCGCAATAATGCTTTGTTCCTGTGCAACAAAAGAAAAAGATAATTTTGACAGTGCTTCAAACCCATTTGATGCAAGCGCACAGGAGAATATGCCGCCGGATTCCGATAATGCAAAAGAGCTTTATGAAAGGTATCAGACAGGCGGTGCAAGTGTGGATTTTTCCAAAATGGACGGCAAAGATACTTTAGAATATAACGGCAGTCCGATTGAAATAACCTTTTCATTTGATACAAGCGAAAATGAGTATGATATGACTGAGGGATTTGTGGCGTTTATTTGCGGCGTGCCGCAGATGATTTCGGCTGACGGCGGAGAATCTTCCGAAATGGCTAAGGTTACATACGAAAAGAAAACAACCACCGAAACCACATTAACCGTCAATCCGAGAATCACCGAGGATTTGAAGGGACAGGACGAGCTTACGCTTATGATAGCAAGTTTGCACAGCGTTGATTATGTGCCTCAGGGAAAATATGCCGGATATGGATTTAACAACATTCATTCAAGCAGTCCTCTTTGCTATTATAAGCTGAAGATAAATGCTCAGCCTGAGATTATAAACCTTGACGGCAAGATCGAATTTGAGAATGTAAATGCTTCCGATAAGTCACTTGAAAACTATAATCTTAAAAATGCAGGGGAAATCGGTGACGACTGCATGATGAAAATGTACAGTGTAGAAAACCAATCTCCGCGCCTTGTCCTTGACGGCAGTAAGCAGAGCTTAGATCTGGTTTTTAACGGTATGAACGCCGACAGGTTCTATGTATATTTGTATGTAAATATGCAGCGTGTAAAATTTGACGGTTCGGATTATGCGGTTGTTAATTCAAAATCGGGTTTTGTTCCGAAATTAACCGTGACACTTGATAATCTCAGTTCAAGAGATGTGATATATGCAATAGCTGTTTCGCCTGATTCTGAAAGTAAATTTCCGGCATACACAAAGACTATGAGCAGTTTGTGTTTTGCTCCGGATGATGAGATCCTTTCAGCAGGAAGCAACAGTGCAGGTGAGCAGACCGAAGCAGTGACTACCGATATATCAAAACCTGGCGACGCTCCCGATAATACCTCAACAGCGGTTTCGGACAACCCGATTTATAAATTTAAGCCCCTCGGATATCTGGACGATGACCAAAACCTTCTGCTTATGTATATTGATAATGACTTTAAAGTTTACGGCGAAGACAACGGTACATATTTTACTGTTTATGATGTAACGGCAAAAGAATTTATAAGCGGAAAATTTTTGCCTTATCAGCAGACTTTCACTGTTACTTACGGACAGGGCTGTTTTACGGTAATTGAAGGTAAAGCGTCTGAAGACAATCGCAGCCTTGCCGAGTGTATGGCAGTTACTTATAATGAAAAATTCGAAGAAATTCAGCGGGCGCATAATATGCCGATGTATTCAGGCGGTAATCAGTCTATATACAGTGCTTATTACTGCAAGGATATCGACAAATATCTCTGTGCTTATAAAGAAGAAATCAGCTCTTCTGAATATCTGACGGTACTGCTTAATACAGACGGCTCGGTTTACAAAGTGATTAACACAGACAGCGAAACAAGCGTATACAGCTTTTCTGTTGACGATGATAAAATCATATTGGGACGAAGATATGACGACTACCGCACAAAGATTCAGGTTATGGATTTTGACGGAAATATAATCGATGAAAAAACTATGTCAGCGGAATATGCAAATCTTGATGTAAACCGTTTCGGAAAATATATCGCTTTTCTTTCGTTAAAAAGATACGGTGAAGATGAAAATCCGGGTTCGGACAGCTTTGCGGTTCTTTATGATACAGAAACTGACAAACTTATGGAATTTACGCCTGAAACCGCTGACGAGGCAGGATGTATGGGTATTTCGCCTGACGGCAAAATTGCGGTAACTATGGATTATGAGGAAGTTGATGACGATGGTATTGTAACAGATCAGAAACAAACTCTGAGATATTATGATATCGAAAGCGGTAAAGTAATCAAAACCGTAAACGCCGATGACAAGCCGGCTTTGAATAATTTTGTAGTATATGATGATGGCGTTATTCAGACGGTACCGGGCTACAATAAGGAAAAGAATGAAAGAACGGAAACAGTTGTATTCTTTGACCGATTTGACGATTAAGGTGGAAAAATGAAACTCGAAATCAATCAACTCACGAAATCCTATAGCAAAGGCAAAAAAGCCCTCGACAGCTTTACCCTCACCCTTGAAAAAGGCGTGTACGGCATCTTAGGTCCCAACGGCGCGGGTAAATCCACATTGATAAACTGCGTAACCGGCATAATAAAGCCCGACAGCGGCAGTATTGCTTTCACCGACGGCGACAGCCACGATTATATGTCGCACCTCGGCTTTTTACCGCAGAATCAGGACTTTTATCCGAATTTTACGGCAAGAGAGCTTATACTTTACTCTATGGCGCTGAAAAATGTAAAGGTCGATAATCCCAAAGCCTATGCCGATGGGATTTTAAAGCGTGTAAATCTGTATGACGACCGCAACAAAAAGGTCGGCGCACATTCGGGCGGTATGAAGCAAAGGCTCGGCATAGCGCAGGCACTTGTAGGCGAGCCAAAGGTGGTTATATTTGACGAGCCGACAGCAGGACTTGACCCCAAGGAACGCATACGCTTCAGAAATATAATCTCATCACTTGCGAATGATAAGATAGTGATACTTGCAACTCATATCGTTACCGATATTGCTTTTATCGCTAAAAATGTTGTACTTATCGATGGCGGAAAGATGATAAGCTGTGCCTCACAAAGTGAGCTTTGCAATGATATTTACGGCAAGGTCTGGGAGGTGCTCACCGACTACGAAACAGGTATGGAGCTTATGCGGACAAAGCGCGTCAGCAATGTTATAAGCGAGGACGACAGGTTCAATGTCCGTGTTGTAAGTGACGAGAAGCCACACCACGACGCCGTTAATGTTCAGCCTGCCCTTGAAGATGTGTGCATTTATCACTTCGGAGAGATAGGTGAATGATATGCTGAAATACGAGCTTAAAAAGTACATACTGAAGCCGTCTGTAATAATCTGCCTTGCTGTTTTATTACTTGTAAACCTTGTCAAAGTGCTGGAGATTTATTGTCAGGGTTCGGGCAGACAAATTCTGTTTTCGGGAAAAGGCAGGATTGAAATAAGTAAAGATGTTCTTTATGAAAAATACGGCGGCGAGATAACACAGGAAAAAATCGAAAGCCTTAAAGCAGAACTGGCTGTTGCCGAACAAAAGCTCGAAGAATACGGTATCATAGAAGAACCGATCGAAAATACATACACGGGTTATCCGTACGGAGATGTCAACTTAATCAAAGATATTATTTCTTCATACGAATACGCATTGCTTTACACTAATACATCAAATGAGCTGTCAGACAGAGCGGCGGAAAAAGCCGCATTTTATGAAGGCAGAAACGAATACGATAAAAGAGAAAGCGAGCTGTACGAATATTGCTTTAAAGGCAGAGCCGCCGACAGCTATATAAATTCCGATGCATACACCAATATTTTCGATTATAAATTCTCAACCGTAATTTCAATGCTTCTGATAGTTCTTGCTGTATCTCCGATTGTTTCAAAGGAGTATGTTTTCGGATATCATAATCTAATAATATCATCGGGAAAACGAAAAAAGGTAATGCACGCAAAGCTGTTCACAGCTGCACTATTTACTGTTGTAATGTCGTTTGTCGTGTTTTTGTCCGATGTTTTCTATTGGAATCAGCTGTATGGTTTAAGCGGCTTCGGAGAGCCGATTTACACTTTGCAGGAATATGCGCTTTGTCCGCTTGATTTAAACCTGTTCGGAGCATTGGCGGTAACATATCTACTGAGACTTGCCATTCTGATGATGTTTACTTTTCTGACAACAGCTATATCCTCATTTTTCAAAAATGATATTTTGTCAATGACGGCAAGCATAGCGGCAGGGTTTATTCTGGTGATAGGCTCAGAGCATTTGCCCGGAGTTTTTAATCCTGTATCAATAATCGGTACAGACAGCATTTTTTCAGAATTTAGCGCGGTGAACATTATGGGCTTCCCAGTTTTCGCGTTTCTTGTTACATTAGCAGAAGTGATAATCCTTACAGTTATATTTGCCTTTATAACAGCGAAAAGAGGTCTGAAATGCTGTTAAAATTTGAATTTAAAAAAATATATTTCAAACAGTTTGCATTTTTCATCGCAATCGCCGTGATAGTAATAAAAGCTATATCATCTGTCGGGCTTTACGAACCCGACTATAGCAGTTTATCCGTACAACAGCAGAATTACTATCTTGAATGTATGGATAAATTCGGCGGAAAGCTGAACGATGAAAAAGAAGCCGCAATAATTTCATTACATAATGAAGCGGAAACAGCAAAAACAATGCAGGATAGAATAATCGAGAAAAATGCAAGCGGTGAATACGAAACGGTAGAAGCGTATTTTGCCGAGCTTGGCAAAGTGCCAGAAATAATTACAAAATATGATGCCGTTCAGCTATTATTCAGAAATTATTCAAGAGTCAGCACCGATAAAGAACACCTTGTTATGCTTCCTTCGGACGCAAAGGGCATGACCTGCGGCATTGAATACATCCTAATAATATTTATCTGTTACATTTCCGCTGTTATGTGCTATTATGAAAGAAAGTACAAAGCCGTTTACATCTCATCAACAAATGCGGTAAAAGGCTCTTTTTGCAGACTTTTAGCTTTGTTTTCGGTTATAGTATTATGCTGGATTTGTTTTGCGGTTATTGAACTGTTCTCTATAATTACTGTAATCGGCGCCGAAAACCTCTTTGTCGGGGTGGTATCGCTTCAGGCGTTTGCTAATACGCCATTTAAGGAATCCGGCATTTTAGCTGTATTTATTATGATTCAGCTGACAAAGCTATGCGGATATCTGCTTATATCTGCTCTCTGCATTTTACTCAGCACTTTAACAAAGAATCTTCCGTTATCTGTTTTCGTGCCTTTGGTTATAACTTGTGTGTGGGTATATCTGTTTACTCCCGAAAGCGTAACATTTTATTCTCCGTTTTCGCTTGTTCTCGGTTCTCCTTACTTTACGGGAGATTGCTATTTTATTGATACACACGGTTCGTTGTTGCTTATGTATACAGCACCGGACACTTGGTTGTTATGGCTGCTTATTTTTATTTCTCTGATTATTGTTCTTGTTTCGTTGATTATTTTTATAAAAAGCAATAAATGTAACATCAGGAAGAATCATTTTGCGCTGCCTGCCTTGCTGTTGTCTGTTGCATTCTTATCAAGCGGATGTTCCTCACATAATATCAGCGATGAAGCGGCAAACGGAGCAGTAATAGCAAGCAATAGCACAAATATCTATGTGCCGTATATTATAACAGATGACGATTATCAGGTTGTCGGAAGAAAAATAACCGTATACAATCAGAATCTTGATTTGATCGAGGATAGTATTATTCATGACATAACGCAAGGGAAAATTACAAGACAAATTCTTTACAGCGACGGATATTTATATTTTTATACCAATGATACGATAACCGACAGCAATGATATATACAAAATCAACCTTTCGGATTATCACGAGGAATGTGTCTTTGCTGAGCCGGATACAAATGAGATAAATATGTATCTTGATATTGTAAAGATCTACGGAAGTAAGAATCCGGATGATTATGATATACGAGGAATGAGCAAATACGGAGATGAGCTTTATATTCTGACAAACAGCAACAAGATTTTTGCTGTTAATGTTATTACAGGCATAAGAAGGCTCGTTCTTGAAGAACAATATATTCACTGTTTTTGTATGAGTAACAACGGGGCAATATTTTATATAAACGCAGACGGAAATCCGGTATGTTTTGATAATGAAAAAAAGATTGTCAGTGACCGGGTATTCAATAATGTATGCGCTGACGGAGAGTATGTCTACTGCACAAATAAAAAAGTAACATACAGATATAAAGTCAGTGATTTTTCTGAAGAAAAGTATGCAGATGTAGGCGAAATATATCAGGTTGAGAACGGAAAAGCGCTTTCATCAAACGGCATATACATTTCTGAGTATGGCAAGCAGACCAAAATATCGGAAGAAGGTAATCTGTTTTTGCTGGACGGGAAGATAGTCAGACAAAACGGTGAGCTATTGTCATTCGTTGAGGTGCAGTTATTCTGATAAAGTCGGGAGAAAACAGGCTGAACAGCAAAAGGCATGGAGTAAAGTATATACCGGCGGCAGCTGTATTGATGCTGACTATGCTGTTTTGCACCGCCTTCGGAAGTACACAACAGACAGAATGTGTTGATGCGCTGTCAAACACCGAGAACAGCCAATATGCCTTTAAGTTGAGGTATGAGGAGAAATATCAGCTGATGTTAAGATTATTCCTCGGGTGTTTAGTTTTAATAATTTCTTTCTGCTTTGCAGAAGTAACATGGGTATATATCTGCGTTGTAGTTATAGAACTATGCCCTAGTAATTTCTGAATATATCTGATATCAACATCCTGTTCCAACAAGAGCGTTGCAAAAGAGTGCCTGAACATATGCGGGGTTATATGTATAGATATACCGCACGCTTTACAATAAGAATTAATCATACAGCGGACGGATTGCTCTGTCAGCCTTTTGCCATATTTGTTTACAAAAAAATAACCGCAGTCCGAGATTTTTTCCTCATGGATAAAGTAGTAATCGGAAAGAATAGTGAGTACTGATGTGTTTTCAATAGGTATTATACGTTCTTTTGAGCCTTTTCCGTAAAGCTTAACCGATTTGCCTATAAAATCAACATCTTGAGAGTGTAAATTGCAGATTTCAGCCACTCTCGCTCCTGTTGCAAACAGCAATTCGAGAACCGCAGCATTGCGTATTGCGCTGTTTTTCTTATAGTCGGTGTTTGATTTTTCTATTTGCGTATATGCAAAACAGAGAATCTCGCCAATCGTATCCAAAGGAATGGTTTTTGGCAGTATAACAGGTTCTTTGATTGATGTTTCAATTTTATCAAACGGATTGCAATCGATAATATCCCGAATAAGCACCTATTACATCTTTAATTGATGTGATAGGTGCTTTTTTTATGTCCAAACGGAGGTGATAAAAAAACAAAAATCAGCTATACGACCGACAACGGCGTAATCAATAAGAGCACCTGTGCCAATCGGTATAGCTGAAACTTTTTTATAATCAGTTGTCTGCAGAATTATTTTATTATTATCCGTCAAAATCTGGTTCTTCACGGTATAATAACCTCGGACTAAAAATCCGCCTCATGCGGATTTTGCCGTGCCTTGCACGGCACGCGGTTACCCGCGCGTCCGAGAACATTTTACCACTAATTTGTTTTACTGACACAAAACTGCGGCGTTACCGCCGCAATGCCTTACGGCATTAAAAATCACGGTATAACATCACACAGCAGACAAACATATTGTCTTTTTCGTAAAAATCCGCGCTGCCGTTATATTTCTCCGCTATTTGCTTTATTGTTTTTATACCGTATCCGTGACCTTGTAATCGTGATTTTGAGGTTTTTAACGAATGATTTTCCGAAAGCACGGATTTTTCAATAGTGTTGCTTACATAAATCATAATCTTATACTCATCACCGGAAAAATTGCAGATTATACTTTTATGAGCATCGGGCGAGGCAGAGCAGTTTTCGATAGCGTTGTCCAGGATATTTCCAAGTAAATTGCACATATCTATATCCGCTACGCCGTCAAGCTGTTTTGAACCTGTGAGGACAAAATTAATGTGATGGTTTCGAGCGATTGATATTTTAGTGTTAAGTATAGCGTTGATAAAGACGTTTCCCACATCGATGCACACATCGATATTGCTTATCTCGTTTTTGCATTGCTTTAAAAACACACCGATTTCATCGTACTTCTTTTCGTCGGACAGCATCGTCAGTACTTCAAAGTTCTGCTTCATATCGTGTCTGAGTCGAGCTGTTTCCTCGTACTGGTTCTTTATCGTTTCGGCGTATTTAATTCTATATTCCTGCTGCTGCTTTTCAAGCTTCAGTAGGGTGGCCTGACGGTTGCTCTTGCTCATGGCTACGGTCATATAAAAGCATATCAGATTTATGATTACCAATCCCAGTTCAGCTATCAATAAAATCCGCGTTTGATTTTCGTTATAATCGGAATATAGCTGTGACATATGAATGAATGTTATTGAAACAAACGAAACCACAAACACCGACAAAATAAGCAGCCATTCGCTCGATCTAAGCGCAACATCTTTATCAGCCGTTATTTTCAGAATGATGCCGAAAATATATATAAGCAAAATTTGAACCGAGAGTACGGCAATAACTCTTTCCAAAGTATGAGTGCCCAATATCTCCGCAACCGCGTTACCTGAGGCGGCTGAAATTGTGCTTGTAACAAGAGCGTTTGTGCAGACTATTACGATATTGGCAAGTATAGCGGCAAATGCCTTTTTTATTACCGACCCCGGCAAAAACAGGCTGTAAGCAAAGAACATAACAGTATAAATCAGACCGTATACTCCTTCATACAAAGTAAAGTTGTTTATAACAGTGACAATCACCGAAAATGATACACAGCCGATAAGGTACAGAATTATTCCTTTTCTGCTTTTTAAGTCAAGCTTTAAAAACCTGCATATAAAATGGCATACGGTCAGGTTTTCAAAAAAAGTAATGAAAAGCTCAAATGCCGCCCATAAAAAATCAGTCATATTTACTCCTGTTAGGTTGTTTCCCTGATATACTTTTTGTACTTTTCTGCAAGTGAATTTTTATATCGTCGGCTTATTTTCGCCTGGTTGCTGTCAGTTAAGTATACTATATGATTCGGATAATCAATACGCTGAATGTGATTAAGGTTAACAATTATCCTGTTATGCGTCCTTGCAAAATGTTGTTCGGGTAGCATACCGCTGATATTATCTATCGTGCTTCTGATTTTTAGCATCACGTTCGATTTGCAGATAATGTCTATGTAATTCGATCTGCTACAGATATATATTATATCACCGACAGTCACTTTCCCGATTTCTCCGTATGGCAGGTCAAAGCACAAGGTCTTTGAAGTCTGAAGAAAAAACATCAGCTTTCCGATAACCGACCGTAGCTTTTGGTCAAAAACATCAAGGTCCTTCGGAATAAAGTTGAACGGTCTGTAGTCAAAGCTTTCGTATACAAGATGATTTTCGGTGGTGATAAAGATGATTATTGTTTTTTCGGATAAATTTCTTATCCTGTTTGCAACATCGAGACCGTTCATTTCCGGCATAAGTATATCAAGAAAAACTACATCGTACGGATTTTGATTATGCTGCTCGAGAAAAGACACGGCATTTAAGTATTTATCCAAGGAAATCTCAATTTCAAATTCTTTAAAGCACGCTTTTATCTTCCTGCTCAAGCAATCAAGATATACCTTTTCATCATCACATACTGCTATTTGCATATGTTCAGCAACTCCTAATTAAAATTCATAAATTCTGAATTATATTTGATAGAAATATAAAAAACACATAAATTCTGTACAAATCAACAATTGTCATTTGACTCGGTGTAAAATAAAAAGAAGGAGTGATAATCATGGAATTTTCCGAAAGGCAAGACAATTACGAGAAAAACACGGTTATACACAAAAACAACTTGCTGATTTTTAGTTTGATTACGAAATAAATACGGATAAAATAAAACAAGAAAATCGGGCAAAGGACTTCCTTTATCCTTTTTTGTAGTATACATCAAATTAATTCGCTTTGTCAATAAGTTTTAGCTATTAGTATACTTTTGATTTAAACTATATCGACTAAACTTCACTAAATTACGCCAAACTTCACAGTTTTATTGACATCGCAATTTTTTTGTTATATTATTAAAAAAATTGCAGACTAAATTGGCAATTTCCATTCAAAGAATAACTAGTGATAATACAATAAAAATCAGAGCTAAGTCATGTATAGGAGAAAAAATGAAACTCGAAATCAATCAACTCACGAAATCCTATAGCAAAGGCAAAAAAGCCCTCGACAGCTTTACCCTCACCCTTGAAAAAGGCGTGTACGGCATCTTAGGTCCCAACGGCGCGGGTAAATCCACATTGATAAACTGCGTAACCGGCATAATAAAGCCCGACAGCGGCAGTATTGCTTTCACCGACGGCGACAGCCACGATTATATGTCGCACCTCGGCTTTTTACCGCAGAATCAGGACTTTTATCCGAATTTTACGGCAAGAGAGCTTATACTTTACTCTATGGCGCTGAAAAATGTAAAGGTCGATAATCCCAAAGCCTATGCCGATGGGATTTTAAAGCGTGTAAATCTGTATGACGACCGCAACAAAAAGGTCGGCGCACATTCGGGCGGTATGAAGCAAAGGCTCGGCATAGCGCAGGCACTTGTAGGCGAGCCAAAGGTGGTTATATTTGACGAGCCGACAGCAGGACTTGACCCCAAGGAACGCATACGCTTCAGAAATATAATCTCATCACTTGCGAATGATAAGATAGTGATACTTGCAACTCATATCGTTACCGATATTGCTTTTATCGCTAAAAATGTTGTACTTATCGATGGCGGAAAGATGATAAGCTGTGCCTCACAAAGTGAGCTTTGCAATGATATTTACGGCAAGGTCTGGGAGGTGCTCACCGACTACGAAACAGGTATGGAGCTTATGCGGACAAAGCGCGTCAGCAATGTTATAAGCGAGGACGACAGGTTCAATGTCCGTGTTGTAAGTGACGAGAAGCCACACCACGACGCCGTTAATGTTCAGCCTGCCCTTGAAGATGTGTGCATTTATCACTTCGGAGAGATAGGTGAATGATATGCTGAAATACGAGCTTAAAAAGTACATACTGAAGCCGTCACTCCTTATATGCATTATCGTGCTTATTCTTTTAAACTTTGTTAAGGTATTTGAGCTGTATTACTACACGGGTGGGGGCAGAGCCGTTCTTTCGGGAAATGCCGTACAGGGCACGGATATACTGTACGATAAATACAGCGGAAAGATAACCGATGAAAAGATAAACGGACTAAAAACCGAGCTTGCTAATGCGGAGCAGATGCTAAAAGAGTACGGTATAATTGAAGAGCCGATTGAGGGTACATATTGCGGCTACCCCTACGGTGATGTAAATATATTCAAAGACCTTATTTCGTCCTACGAATACGCTATTCTATACTCAAATAAAAGCGCAGAAATAACCGAAAATGCAAGAGCAAACGCCGAGTTCTACAGCGATAAGAGCCGGTACGAATACCGTCTTTCAAAGCTGTATGAGGACTGCTATAAAGGCAGGTCGCTCGACGGCTATTATCAGTCCGAGGGACACAAGGCTATCTTCGACTATAAGTTTTCCGCCTTGCTGTCAATGTTTATCATAGTGCTTGCAATATCTCCGATAGTATCAAAGGAGTATGTTATAGGCTACAATAAGCTTATATCCTCGTCAGGAAAAAGAGGGTCGGTTATGCTTGCAAAGCTGACAGCGGCGGCGATATTTACATTTGCGGTTACACTTATACTGTTTGTTTCGGATATGGTTTATTTTCAGCTTATCTACGGCTTTGACGGCTTTTCCGCACCGATATACGCCTTGCAGGAATTTGAAATGTGCCCGTTCAATATCACGCTTTTCGGCGCTCTTGTGATAACGTTCGTATTAAGACTTGTGTTTCTGCTTATGTTCACATTCCTTGTGACGGCAGTATCGTCCTTTTGCAAAAACGATATAATTTCAATGGTTGTAAGCGTAGCGGCGGGATTTCTGCTTGTAATCGGCTCGGAACTGCTCCCCGGCGTGCTTAACCCTACGACGCTTATCGGTTCGACAGAGCTTTTCACAAATATGAATGTCTGCAATATCCTTGATTTACCCGTATTCAATGTTGTTGTAACTTTATCCGAAGTAATACTTCTCGCTGTCGTCTTTGCTGTCGTGTCTGTACGGAGGGGTATGAAATGCTGTTAAAAAATGAACTGAGAAAACTGTACATAAAGCAGTACGGACTTATTGTACTGCTGATAGTCTTTATAGTAAAACTGCTCACAAGTGCGGATTTATACAAGGCAAGCTACAGCGATATGTCGTACGAACAGCAGAAATATTATCTCGAATATATGCAGGAGTACGGCGGACAGCTTACCGATGAAAAGGAAACCGCTATACTCTCGCTATACAGCGAGGCAGAAGCCGCAAAGCAGCTGCAAAGCGATATACTTGATAAAAACAGAAACGGAGACTATGCCACTCCCGAAGAATTTACAAACGCAATGCGGGAGATACCCGACATAATTGAAAAGTATGACGCTATAAAGCTGCTTTATTCAAACTACGAAAGAGTAAGCGCAGACCGTGAAAATCTGCTTATGCTCCCGTCCGGCTCAAACGCCATGACAAGCGGAATAGAGTATCTGTTTATTATGGCAATATGCTATATCTCTGCGGCAATGTGCTATTATGAAAGAAATATGAAGCCGCTTATCGTTACCGCCGCAAACGGCAGACGCTCGGGCGGGTACAGGCTTATATCCTTGTTTTCGCTCATTTTTACCGGCTGGCTCGGACTGTTTATTATAGAGCTTACTTCATTATTTGCCGTTATCGGAGCGGAAAACCTCGACTGTGGCGTACAGTCACTTGAAGCCTTTGAGAACACCCCGTTTGGCAGTCTGTCTATAATCGCAATGTTTATAGTTATTCACCTGACAAAGCTGCTCGGCTACCTGCTTATTTCGGCTGTATGCGTACTGCTTTGTACGCTGACAAAAAATCTGCCGCTGTCGCTGTTTGTGCCTATGGCGGTCACTTGCGTGTGGGTTTATCTTTTCGGCCGGAATAATGCCGTGTATTATTCGCCGTTTTCACTTGTGCTCGGCTCGCCGTATTACACGGGAGATTGTTATGTAACCGAGGGCAGACTTGAAATTCTGCTGTATTCATGCGTTCCTGCCGAACTACTGGTTATGCTGATAACGATAGCTGTTATTGTGATAGCGGTTACTGCGGCAGTATATATCGGCAGTATAAAGCGCTGTCGTCCGGGAAAAAAGGCAGTGATTTCGGCAGTTGCCGCTTCGCTGATACTGCTGTTGTCAGGCTGTTCTCAGAGCACCGCCGATAACACGGCGGCGGACGGAAGATACGGTTTTGCTTATGACGGTGAAGGATATTACTTACTCAGTACCGAGACCGACGATGAATACAATATAATTTCTCAAAGGATAATCAGATATGACGATAAGCTGAATCTTTCAGAGGACGATATACTGCGAAATATAACCTGTGACGGCAGGGTTGCTTATATGCTTGCAAGCGACGGGTATCTTTATTATACCGAAAGCTTTCAGAATGGCGGCACATATACCGATAATGTGTGCAGAATACGGCTTAGCGATTATTATAAAGAAACCGTTCTTGCCGCGCCTGATGCCCAGCGGCTCAGCCGCTATCTTGATCTGCTGACAATATGGTCGGGTGACAGCGATGATTACAGCTACAACGGTATGTGTAAGTATCAGAATAATCTGTATCTGCAGACTAATAACTACAAGGTGTTTGTACTCGACTTGAATACGGGCGCGCGCCGTCTGCTGTTCAGCGAGAATTATATAAACGGGGATATTTCCGTTATTGACGGCAAGGTGTTCTATCTTAATTCCGACGGCAATCCGGTCTGCTTTGACAATGAAAAGAAGATTATCAGCGAAAGAATGTTCTATGCGATTGCGTCTGACAGAGAATATATTTACTGCTCGAACAATTCTGTCACTTATCGGTATAAGGTGAGTGATTTATCGGAAGAAAAGTTTGCCGATAAGGGCGAGGCGTATATGGCGGACAGGAGCTGTGTGTATTTCGGCGACGGAACATATATGGACGCTTACGGAAAACAGGTGGAAATACCTCAGGCGGAGGACGGAAGTATTTTTCTTGCAAACGGCAGAGTAATAGTCAAAAACAGTGACGGAACATTAGAATTTTCAGCCAAATAACTGAGGAAACGTAAATGAAAAAACTCATTTTATTATCACTATTCGCTATAGCTTTGTTTCTCTCGCTCTGCTCCTGTGCGGGAACAAGTGAAAGTGACACACAGAGCCTTGTGTCAAATCCATTTGAAACATCGGAGAACCTTAACAGCGAAACACAAGTGAGCAACCCGTTTGACACAACAGCTTCCGTAACAAATATCTCCGTAGATTCAGCGGTTATAGAAACATTGCCTCCGTTTAGTAAACCTCAGGAATCCGAACCGGAAAATGATGATTTCAGCAAATATCAGGAAGCCGAAATTGCATTCAGCGACTACAGCATTGAAGGCAAGTCAACTGTAAAGTACAGCGGCGGTGAGGTAAATTTCAGCTTTGTGTCCGATTCTGCAAAGAATAAATATGATGTAGAGATTGGCTATATGGCATTTATAAACGGTGTGCCTCAAAAGCTGTCGCTGAACGGCTCTGAAAAATCCGAGCTTGTAAGCATTTCACAAAAGCCCGACACAAAGCAGACGGTTACTCTTACCTTTATTCCGGAGATAACAAAAGAATACGAACATGAAAAAATATTGAAAGTAAAGCTGATGACCGTTTTGCACCCGTCTTACAGACCCAAAGACGGCTTTTTAGGCTTCGGAAACGCACATTCCGGACAGTCGTTCTTTGAATTTGAGCTTGAAGCAGACACAGAACCACAGATTATCGACGATTTTACATATTCGTCAGATTGTGAAAGCATTTTAGCAACCGCAAAAGTAAAAGAGGAGTATAATCTGACTGACGCAAAATTATCCGGAACAAATATGATAAGTTTGTTTGATGCAAAGCGTCAGGAACACAGCTTATCTATTGATAAAAGCTCGGATAAATTGGGCGTTACTCTGCTATTATATGGCGGTGAGCCTGATGAATATGCTGTATATTTTTATAAGAACCATGAGCGAATAAAGCTTGGAGATAACGGTGGTATGAGATTTGCTTCAAAAACCGGTTATATAAATGAGTACAAGGTGACGCTTGACGATGTAAAAGCGGGAGATATAATTTATGCTGTTGAAGTACCGCTAAACGCCGAGGTTGGCTCAATGAATATCCGTAAAAGTATTAGTATTGTGGTTACGGAAAACGAATAAGATGACAAAATATATTTCATAAATATCGGAGGAGCACAAATGAAAAAACGCATTATAACATCTGCACTTGCTTTGGCACTTGCTTTCTCACTTTGTGCTTGTACAGACAATACATCGGCAACGGAAAGCTATTCAGACAGTACAAGCGGAACAGTCGTATCATCAGAGACAGCCTCTTTTGCACAAAGCGATGAAAGCGTTCTTTTACCGGAGAGTTTGCCCGAAACGAGTAAATCAAATCAGGCTGACGAAGACGTAGAAATAATAAACATTTATGACTATATCCCTGTCGGATATGTTGATGAAGAGCAGAGGTATTTGCTGCTGAAAGCAAACGCAGATAACTCCTTAAACGATTATACTTGCGATTACGTCGTTTATGACGACAGAGAAAAGAAGGCTGTATATCACTTTACAGTAGGAGGTTACTATGATCCGGTATCTGAATCACAGCCTTTTGATTCGGATGTAAAATATAGTGAAGGAATGTTCTCTTTTTCTGCGTGGAACTATTATGTCGATACCGATGAATGTGAAAGATGGTACGAGGTTACCGATGTGTACGGAAATCTGATATATAAAAGTACAACAAGCAAAACGCAGATAAGTCATTGTACTTATGTTCCTTCCGAGGACAAGGTATATTACAATGTTTCTATAAACGATGAATGCTGCTTTTATAAAATGAATTCAGACGGAAGCAATAAAGATAAATTATTCGATGAAAATTTTGCGGATTTCTATGTGCTTGATAATGAAATAGTGGGTTATTACTGCGAGGGTGAGGCGTTTACCGATGAATTTGACGCTTGCTATTTTTGCGTTATGGATAAAAACGGAAAGATGATACAGCAGATAAACATAGGCCCTTTCAGCAACTGCAACCGCAGGCTTGTAAAGGCGGGAGATTTTATCTGTTTTATGTCGCCGTTTGACCCGGAGATAAATCCGGAGTTTTCCGAACGCTCAAACGGAGTTATTTTCTACAATTACAAAACTAGCGAGCTGAGAGTACAATATTTTGATAACGAGATAGAAAACAGTTATTGTGGGATTACTCCAAACGGTAAATATCTGATAACCTGTGTGCCCAATGATGTTGAAATCGAAGATTCTGCATTATACGGCTATGATCGAGGTGATACAACCGTAAATATATATGATACAGCAACCGGTGAGAAGCTGAAATATGAAAAGCTCGGACAAGAAAATCTCCGCCCGTCATATATGAATGTATTCAATGACAAAGTGGTTTTCATGAACGGATGGAACAAGTCTGTTTATATGATAGATAGCATATAAACCGGAGATCGACGGTTGATAATTAATTAATCTCAGGCGGAACATAAAAATGCAATTCAAAGATTGACGGAATACTTAAAAATGAGGGAGAAAGTATATTCCTTACCAAACCGATCAGTGACAAATTTTTGTTTACACAAAGCGATAAGCAAGACTACGTTGCTTCATTAAGCAAGGACGAGCTTGCATTGCCCGCCGATATTCTTTGTGAGGGAGCTACTGTAACCGCAATAATTGAAAACGGCGACGATAAAAAGGAATTCAATGATTGGAAAGTATTTAAAGTCGACCGTTCGGACAACGGAATAGATTCATTCAAGGCGTATTTGTACAGCGATGAAATCAAGCAACATACATGGAGCAAGGACGAAACAGTCAAAATAATTGTTTCTTACGGAATTTCCAAACTGACGACAGAACTTAGCTTTAAGGTTTCCGATTACAGCGATGGCTGGCTGTTCATTCCGGGTTCGGTTACATTTGAAAAGATATGAAGAGAAGATTAAAATTATTTATAATTGCGTTATGCACCGTTCTTCTGTTTACCGCTTGCGGTCAGCAAAGCAGCTATGGTTTTTCTGCTATACGGATGTTCAGACATAAAGTCACAATTGACTTAGCCACAGAAAACCGCTATAATAAATCTATACAAGCAGGAGGACTTCCGATGAACGATAATTTTACTGTCAGAAAAGCGAACGAAAACGACATAAGCCTCATAGAAAACCTGATAAAAGGTCTTGCCGCATACGAAAAAAGACCGCAGGATATGACTGCTACACAGGAGGATTTGCGTTATCTTCTCTTTGAAAAGAACATAGCTGCTGCGCTTATCGCCGAACTAAACGGCGAGCCGGTCGGTTATGCGATATATTACCCCGTATTCGCCTCGTTTGCGGCAAAGGCAGGAGTGCATCTTGAAGATCTGTTTTTAAAGCCGGAAAAACGCAGGAGCGGACTCGGAACAAAGTTCTTTTCTGAAGTAGAGAAATTTGTAAAGCAGGACGGATTTTCATATATAGAGTGGAGCTGCCTTGACTGGAACGAGCCTGCAATCAATTTTTACAATAAAATCGGTGCAGAAGAGGAACACGGAAGAAGATATTTTTCTTACAGCTTATAACAAAATATTCCCCTAGGAACAGTTGCGATGCTATCGGAAATGAAGCTCCGCCTTTACGGCGGGGCTATTATTTTTTTAACCGTGCATTTTGCATTGAAATCATCTTGAAACTTGCCGTAAATTATGATAAAATCAACTTAACAGTACGGCAAACCGGATTTCAAGGAGTAATTTATGGAAAGATATAAGGATAAACAATTATCGGCTTACGAGAGAGCGGCGGCACTTGCCGATACGCTGAGTACGGAGGAACAGGCACAGCAGCTGAAATATGACGCACCTGCCATAGAAAAGGCAGGGCTTCCGTCTTATAACTGGTGGAACGAGGGGCTTCACGGTGTGGCAAGAGCAGGAACGGCTACGGTTTTTCCGCAGGCTATTGCACTTGCGGCGGCTTTCGACAAGGATATGATGTATCGTGTCGGTGAGGTGATTTCCACAGAAGCAAGGGCAATGTACAACAGCGCCGCAAAGCACGGCGATACCGACATATATAAAGGCCTTACATTATGGGCGCCAAATATAAATATATTCCGTGACCCACGCTGGGGCAGAGGGCATGAAACCTACGGCGAGGATCCGTACCTGACTTCAAGGCTCGGTGTGAACTTCGTAAAGGGCATACAGGGAGAAGAAGAATACCTCAGAGCCGCCGCCTGCGCAAAGCATTTTGCGGTACACAGCGGTCCCGAGTCGCTTCGCCACGAGTTTGACGCAAGGGTAAGCGAGAAGGATATGGAAGAAACCTATCTGCCTGCATTCAAGGCGCTTGTAAAAGAGGGCAGGGTCGAAGGCGTTATGGGCGCATATAACAGGGTGAACGGCGAGCCTTCGTGCGCATCTGAAAAGCTGATGGGAAAACTGCGTGAATGGGGCTTCGACGGTTATTTTGTGTCGGATTGCTGGGCGATAAGGGATTTTCATACTACACACAAAATCACCGATACAGCACCGCAGTCTGCGGCAATGGCACTGAAGGCAGGTTGTGACGTTAACTGCGGAAACACATATCTGCATATTCTGGCGGCGCTTGAAGAAGGGCTTATAACAAAGCAGGATATACGCACTGCCTGCATTCACGCATTACGGACAAGAATAAGGCTCGGACAGCTTGACGATAACGAGTTTGACGACCTGCCGTTTGATATTATCGCCTGTGACGGCAATAAAGCGTTATCGCTTGAAGCGGCGGAGAAATCAATGGTGCTTTTGCATAATGACGGCATACTTCCGCTTGACAAAAGCAGGATAAGCTCGATAGCCGTAATAGGACCGAATGCGGACAGCCGTGCGGCACTGCTCGGAAATTATAACGGTACGCCCGACAGAAGCGTTACGTTCCTTGAGGGGATACAGGACGCATTTGACGGCAGGGTATATTATGCGGAGGGCTGTCAGCTTTTCCGTGACAGAACGCAGGGCCTTGCACTGCCCGGCGACAGATATGCCGAGGCGGTTGCGGCGTGCGAGGCGGCGGATGTCACTGTTGTATGTGTGGGACTTGACGCTACTCTTGAGGGCGAGGAGGGCGACACAGGAAACGAGTTTGCATCGGGGGATAAGCCCGATTTAAGATTGCCTGAGGTTCAGCGAGTGCTTCTGCAGAAGCTGAAAGACACGGGAAAGCCGCTTATAATAGTTCTTGCGGCAGGAAGCAGTGTGAATACCGAATGCGAGGGAAACGCCCTTATAAATGCGTGGTATCCCGGTCAGTACGGCGGAAAGGCGCTTGCAGAGATACTTTTCGGGGAGGTTTCACCGTCCGGCAAGCTCCCGGTCACTTTCTACAAATCGGCGGATATGTTACCCGATTTCACCGACTATTCAATGAAGAACAGGACATATCGCTTCTGTGACGATGAAAGCAATGTGCTTTATCCTTTCGGCTACGGACTTACCTATTCGCACTTTGAATGCGGTGATGTTTCGTACAAGGACAATACGCTTGCCGTTAATGTTACCAATACAGGAAGCAGAAGTGCGGAGGACGTTCTGCAGGTCTATATAAAGAGCGAAAACGGGGTGAAAAATCACAGCCTTTGTGCATTTGAACGTGTTTCTCTGTTTGACGGGGAAAGCAGGACGATAAGCATCAATATTCCCGAAGGTGCGTTTGAAACGGTTGACGATAACGGCGTAAGAGCGGTAAGAAGCGGCAGATATACGCTGTACGCAGGCTTCACACAGCCTACCGAACTCAGCGAAAAGCTGTACGGCGGAAGGTGCGTATCGGTCGAAGTAAGCATATAAGAAGTAAGCATATAAAATAATGACGGCGGAAAAGCAAAAGC
>OIEH01000099.1_pt1 | contig 60082 bp, 49 predicted proteins | sample 1604811 | NCBI WGS metagenome assembly OIEH01 (sample SAMN01760945, study PRJEB22395) | human gut metagenome | reverse complement strand
CTTGCACGCCGAAGGAGAACCTTGCTCCAGCGCTACGCTGGTAAATTATCATTTATAGAACAACCTAATTTTGCATGAGTATTTAACTAAATAAAAAGAATAAGATGATGGAAGCTAAAATGTTTTGTTATCAGTGCCAGGAGACAATGAAAGGCACCGGTTGTATCTTGAAAGGTGTGTGTGGAAAAGAAAGTCATACAGCAAAGGCAATGGATTTGCTGATGTTCGTGGTACGTGGAATATCAGTCGTTACTGATGAATTCCGTAACGCCGGACATCCCGTAGCTGCCGAAGTGAACCGTTTTGTTGTGGATGCCTTATTCTGTACCATTACAAATGCCAACTTCGATGATGAAAGCATTCTGAACAGGGTGGATAAAGGTATGATATTGCGTAACCGTTTAATAGAAGAAGCCAAAGAAAAAGGTATTTCCTTGCCTGAAATCGACGAACTGCAATGGCAGGGCGGACGTGATGAGTATGCTTCCAAGGCGGAAAGCGTGGGTGTGTTGCGTGAGCCCGACATAGATCTGCGTTCCCTGAAAGAACTGATGACCTATGGTCTGAAAGGTATGGCGGCATATCTGGAACATGCCATGCGTCTGGGATATGACGATGCTTCTATCCATACTTTTATGCAACATGCTTTGGCCGCCACTGCCACAAAATCACTTCCGGCAGGCGAATGGGTGAAGATGGTGCTCCAGACCGGAGAATACGGTGTGAAGACTATGGCTTTACTGGATAAAGCAAATACCGAACGCTATGGCAATCCGGAAATGACAAAAGTAAATATCGGAGTAGGGAAGCGTCCGGGTATTCTGATAAGCGGCCATGACTTGAAAGATATGGAAGAACTATTGAAGCAAACCGAAGGTACGGGAGTCGACGTGTACACACATAGCGAAATGCTTCCTGCTCACTATTATCCTGCTTTCAAGAAGTATTCCCACTTCGTAGGCAACTATGGAAATGCCTGGTGGAAGCAGCGTGAAGAGTTCACTACTTTCAATGGTCCTATCCTGTTTACAACGAACTGTATCGTCCCCCCGTTGGCAAATGCTGAATATAAAGAACGTATGTTTACAACAAATTCCACCGGATATCCCGGTTGCAAGTACATTCAGGCAGATGCCGAAGGTAGAAAAGACTTCTCCGAAATTATCGAGATAGCTAAGCAATGCCAACCGCCTACGGAAATAGAACGTGGAGAAATCATCGGTGGTTTTGCCCATAATCAGGTGTTGCAACTGGCAGATAAAGTGGTGGATGCCGTGAAGAGCGGTGCTATTCGTCGCTTTGTAGTTATGGCAGGTTGCGACGGACGTATGAAGGGACGTGATTATTATACCGAATTTGCCAAGGCGTTGCCTAAAGATACAGTCATCCTGACAGCAGGTTGTGCCAAGTATCGTTACAATAAGTTGCCTCTGGGAGATATCAACGGCATTCCACGTGTACTGGATGCAGGACAGTGCAACGACAGCTATTCACTGGCAGTCATTGCAATGAAACTGAAAGAAGTGTTCGAACTGAATGATATTAACGAACTCCCGATAGTGTATAACATTGCCTGGTACGAGCAGAAAGCCGTTATCGTACTGCTGGCCTTGTTGAGTCTGGGTGTGAAGAAAATCCATTTAGGGCCTACGCTGCCTGCCTTCCTGTCGCCCAATGTGGCAAAGGTCTTGGTAGATACTTTCCAGATAGGTACCATTAGTGATGTGGAAGATGACTTGAAGATGTTCCAATTATCATAAATGATTAATAAATTCTGAAGTATATTCGGGTGGATAATTTCCGCCCCTACAAATTAATCACGATATGATTAATTTGTAGGGGCGAATTATTATTTTAGTAGAATTCTTTTGAGTGGTCTTTGAAATTTACAACTTCCACCCCAATGTCTTTTCCTGTATATTCCATAGCTTGGCGTATAGCCCCTTATTATCGAGTAGTTCCTGATGCTTACCTTGTTCGGCAATACGTCCTTCCTCCAACACTATGATGTTATCTGCATTCTTGATCGTCTTCAGGCGATGGGCAATCACGATTACCGTACGTCCTGCAATCAATGTATTGATGGCACGCTGTACTTCCACTTCATTTTCCGGATCGAGTGAAGCCGTTGCTTCATCCAGAAGTACTACGGGAGCTTCTTTCAATATAGCTCGTGCGATAGAAATGCGCTGCTTCTCTCCACCGGACAAGGTACACCCCCCTTCACCGACCTGCGTATCATATCCTTGGGGCAATCGCATGATGAAATCGTGGCAACATGCTTTGCGGGCCGCCGCTTCTATTTCTTCGTCCGTAGCGTCGGTTTTGCCGAAACGGATATTGTTGCGAATAGTATCTTGAAACAGATACACATCTTGGAATACCATTGAGATATGGCTCATCAGCGATTCCGGTTCCAGGGTTTTCATATCTACTCCATTAAATAAAACCTGTCCCTGTTGCGGATCGTAAAAACGTGCGCATAGTTTCAGCATGGTGCTTTTTCCACTGCCCGAAGGACCTACCAGAGCGGTGAGTGTATTCTTGCGCAGTGTTACTGATACATCATGCAGTACCTGTTTTTTCTGATAGCCGAACGATACGTGATAGAAAGTAATATCACCGCTTTCCGGAGCTTCTTTACTTCCTTGCATTTCCGGTTCGTTCATCAGCGCCAGGATGCGCCCTCCGGCAATGGAGAAATATCGGAATTCTGCAAAGTTGGTCAGTGCCGAAGTCAGCGGATCGAAGACGCGGGAACCGACAACGAGGAACATAACGAACGTGAGCAAGGATAAATCTCCTCCTATTAATAAGTACGTACCACAAAGTATCATCAACGTCAGACCTGCCCGTATCAACGTTACAGAAAGCAGTATGAACGGGCCGAGTAATGCTTCCTGGCGGATACAGGCACGGCGTAGTTCAGCAAAGGCATTCTTCAGACGGACAAACTTGTCGCCCAGCAGATTATATGCTTTCATTACCCGTATTCCCTGCAAGTACTCTTCCAGGCGATTGCCTGCATTGATTTTGGCGGCAATCTGTTTGCCGCTCAGTTTGTATTGCAGGTAAGTACTGCCCAGCAATATTCCTACGGCAAGTGGCAGGGCTATAAACATGGCAACGGCCATTCGCCAATCTATCCATAGCAAGCCGAGGAAGGCAAGTACAGGCATCACCAGTGCACCCATCAATTGGGGCAGATGATGCGAAATACCTGTTTCCGCCATGGTAAAGTCTGTAATCAGCATGGACGAAAGATCACCCGGATCGCGGCGTGAGAGGAAACCCAATGAGAGTTTCCGCAAATGCTCTGCCAGGCTGACACGTCCTGCGGCACTCATTTCATAGGCACCCCGGAAATTGGCGCGGTAAGAAGCCCTTTCGGCCAATGCCATGACAAATACATACACTACAAGCAGGATAAAAATAGTCCAGAGCCGTTGAGTGTCCAGCGGCATTCCACTGCCATCGAAAGCACGGAATATCACGTTGATCGCTTCGATGGACAGGCAGAATGGGACAATATTTACCAGGTTGGCAAGCATCGTGTAGCCCACAGGTTTGCGAAGGCGTTCGGTGTGCCCTATCGTAATATTTTCTATTGCATTCATTCTTTTACCTCCTTCTTACTGTTTAGTTCCCAGCGGAACGCATCCGTATAAGCGTCCCACATATTCTTATATAATCCTTCCATTTTACTTAATATCTCGTGTTTCCCATGCTGTACGAGCTTTCCTTCGTTCAGTACGATGATTTGCTGTGCCGAAATGATGGACGAGAGACGGTGTGCAATGATGATAACCGTTTTATTCTGGATCAGATGTTGCAAAGCCTGCTGCATCTTATATTCATTTTCGGGATCGGCAAAAGCAGTCGCTTCGTCCAGCACCAAGATAGGGGCATTTTTCAGGATAGCCCTTGCCACACAGACACGTTGCGACTCGCCACCGGAAAGGTAGACGCCCTCATCTCCGATGCGGGTTTCGTAACCTTGCGGAAGGCTTTCTATAAACTCATGACACTGTGCGGCTTTTGCGGCAGCTATCACTTCCTCGCGTCCTGCACTGGAGTTCCCTACCCGGATATTCTCATAGAGGGTATCAAAGAAAAGGAAGCTATCCTGGAAAACAAAGGAAACAATGTCCATCAACTTTTCAGTGGGAATATTTTTGATGTTGACTCCTCCGATCCGTATTTCGCCTTCCGCTACATCCCAGAAGCGGGGAATCAGATTGGCTACTGTCGATTTTCCTGAACCCGAAGGACCTACGAGTGCTGTAATTTCACCTTGGCGTGCTGTGAAGGTGATGTCGCGCAGCGTTTCGGTACGGGTTGTCTCCGCTTTATTCTCATAAGCGAAACTAACCTTGAGGAATTCGATGTCATAACCGGCGGGTACTTGCGGCGTTTGTGCTTCCGGTACGGGCGGCTCGGCAAAAATACGATCAATACGTTCTACGCCCTCGTCTATTTCCCGTGTGCCCGATCCGAGGAACATCAGTTTATAAATAGGGGAGGCTACTCCGGGGCCCATAATAATAAAGAATAGATAGACAGCGGCTAATGCTAGATTTTGTGGCTCATGGCTCAGTAATAGTAAACCTATCGGCAGAATGAATGTAATAAGTGAGTTCAGTAATATGGTGAAGACCACCATACCGGGTTCGTATGTATCACATACTTTCAGTGCATATTCCTTATACGCCTCAATCTCACTATTGAAACGGCGGAATGACCGGACGCTCTGACCGAAGATTTTCACGACCGGCATGCCACGTACATATTGTACGGCTGAGGCGCTCATTCGTTCCTGTGTATCAAAGTAGATTTTAGTAAACTCCTGTGCCTTTTTCCCGAAGAAGTTGGCAAACTGTAATCCTATACTCAATGCGATACAGAATAGACAGATCGCTGCCATCCATCCATTCAGGGAGAAGAAGATAATAAACATCAGAGTGACCGTAGCCAATACATTCACAAGGTCGGGGATGGTATGGGCAATGAAGTTCTCAATCTTTTCTACATTCTGTTCCATAATTTTCTTGATGCTTCCGGTAGATGTACCGTTCAGGTATCCTAACGATAAGCGTCCAATGTGTTCCGATAGCTTGATACGCAGTCCGTATAGGATACGGAAAGCTGCTACATGTGAGGCCATCAGTGCCGCATAAAGTAGCAATAATCCTCCGATCAGTCCGAAGAAGGCAAACCATCCCCAATATATCAGTATCCCGCTATCTATTTTTTCTAAGTCACTGGCGTGAAGCAGTAACTCCTGCAATACGCGGTATACCGACCAGTAGGGAACCAACATGCACGTAGCGCTTCCTGCCGACAAGATACCGGCCAGGATCAGCAACCCTTTCCGCTCGCCTGCAATCTCAAACAGGCGGGCGATTCCTTTTTTCTTTTTCAGTTTCTCTTTCATAATCTATCATACTTTTAAAAACGAACAATATTCAGATTCATTCAAAAAAAGAGAGAGCTTATATTTTCATAAGCTCTCTCCAACCAGTTACTTCGAATGTGATGTATTCTGTGACTATCTGTTCCAAATCTTCTGTCCTGACTCGATGCATGATCAATTCCTCAAACATGGTGAACATCCATGCCGTGTGCAGGTGGATAGAAAAGTCGGTTACATTGATATTCATTTGCGGATGTTTTTCTTTCATATCTCTGAAGTACTCTTTCACAAGTGATGTGGAGCGTTCTGTGAAGTTCTCCTTGAAGTTTTCCAGTGAAGAACCCTGTGCATGGAAAAATAGCAATACCAACAATTTGCGATGCTTTTGTATCAATGTCATGTACTCTTCTATCACATATCGTAGGTATTCTGTGGAATACATCTCCATGATATCTGCTCCATAACGCCCGTGATGTTCGTGCAGCATCCTTTCGAATGCACTGATTACGGGCCGTACCACCGTACAGAAAATATCATCCTTGTTTTTGAAATAGTTATAGATATTGCTCAACCCTACCTGTGCTTCTTGCGCAATTTCGCGCATGGAAGCCTTCGGAAAGCCGTTTTCGAGGAATATTTTTTCGGCAGCTTTCAAAATTTCTTTTTGTATGTCATCTTTAGGGTATTGCATAAGTTTTATTTCTCGACTGCAAAGTAGGGGAGAATCCGCGTTTTCTGAAATACCCATTAATGATGGTTTTTTGTTAGATTTTTATAAAAATCACAATTATTGGGTATTGCCAAGGTCACTGAAAGCATGCAACTTTGCGCGTATAATCTAACTATAAACTACTATATGGTGAAACTAACCAATCATAAAAAGGCAATTGCCAGACCTTTAAGTTGTAAGAGATGGGGAATAATAGCTATTATTATTCTTTTTGCAGGTAGCTTATCTTTTTTACTGTACTCTTACTTTTCTCATGACGCTGATAATCCTCAGTGTAACTGTTTGCTATGTATGCTTAATCATGTTCCTGAAGAGGGAGAGTACATTTATAACCGCTATTTGATATTTATTAGTTTTATCTGGATTGCTGTGATCTTTGCGGCTGTCTTTTTAGTGAATTACTGCTTTGTAAAAAAGAACAAAAAGAAATAGTGTTCGTTTAAGTACCTACTTGTTATTATTTTTAATAACACAATACTCATATTTGGGTATTGCCCGCCTTTTTAACTCCCTCTACCTTTGCGCCAACAAAATTTAAGATAAAAGATGAGAAAATTAACTTGCTTATTCGCCTTAGGTTTCTTGCTTTTTAACAATACTTTACGGGCTAATGAACCTGAAAAAGTAACCTCAACAGAAGAGGTATCTGAAACTACGGCAAAGAAAGAGAGAATAAAACAGGTAACAAAAGATGACGACTACGAAAAGTTCCGTTTCGGTGGATACGGAGAGATGGTAGCAAAGTTTATGAACTACGGTACGAATCGTTTCTATGGTGGGGTCGATAACAGTGATCACCGCAATACCATTGCAATTCCTCGTTTTGTGTTGGCTTTTGACTACAAGTTTAATTCCAAGTGGATACTGGGTGCTGAAATAGAATTTGAAGCAGGAGGCGTAGGTATTGAAACAGAACTTGAGAATTCAGAAAACGGTGAGTATGAAACAGAAATGGAAAAGGGTGGAGAAGTCGCTCTTGAGCAGTTTCACATTACCCGTCTGATACATTCGGCTTTCAATGTTCGTGCAGGTCATTTGATTGTACCTATGGGATTGACCAATGCACACCATGAGCCTATCAACTTCTTTGGAACATCTCGTCCTGAGGGTGAAACCACAATTATTCCTTCTACCTGGCATGAGACAGGGCTGGAATTCTTCGGCTCTTTTGGTAAAGGATATGCGTGCTTTGATTATCAGGCAATGATTGTTGCCGGCTTGAATGCTGATGGATTTGGTCGCGATAATTGGGTTGCCGGTGGTAAGCAGGGACTCTTTGAACAAGATAACTTTACTTCGCCTGCTTATGTAGCACGTCTGGACTATAAGGGGGTACCGGGACTGCGTGTAGGTGCTGCCTTTTACTATTGTAATGACGTGACAGCCAATGCTGATAAGAATTATAAGTATAGCAGTGTAGGTCGCTCATCAGTGAAAATCTACTCTGCCGATGCACAGTATAAAAATAAATATGTTACCGCTCGTGGTAATATCATTTATGGTGATTTAGAGAATTCTTCCAAGATCAGCAAGGTTACTCTTTCCAATAACTCCAATTATTATCACGGTGCTATGCGTAATGTAGCTAAGAATGCCCTGTGCTATGGCTTGGAGGCTGGTCTCAACCTGAGTGCTTTCTTCTCACAGAAGAAATGTCCGGTTATTTATCCTTATGCCCGTTATGAATACTACAACCCGCAGGAAGAGGCAGAAGGTTCTGCAACAATGGAGAAACGCTGTCAGGTAAGCAAATGGACGGCAGGAGTTAACTGGTTTGCATTGCCGAATCTGGTTGTGAAAGCCGATTATACTACCCGTCATATTGGTACGAACAAGGTATTTGGATCGACTAAATATAACAATGAAAATGAATTTGCTATCGGCATAGCTTATGTCGGTTGGTTTACCAAGAGATAGTTCAAATAGGTATTTATAATTAATTTAATGTTTAAGTAATATGAAAAAGTTTTTTTATTTGTCGGCTCTTTCATTGGGCATGATGTGTTCCATTACGGCTTGTAGTGATGATGACACTACGACTATAGACGCTAAGAATCTTGACTATACGGCAGAGAATGCAAGTAGTTGGGGAAATTACATGCGAGTAGTTGCACAATTGTTGGTGAATGATGCTACTGCTCTTTATGATGACTGGGCGGTTAAATACAACGAAGGTGGAAGTTATGCAGATTTCTTTAAGAATCAAGATGCTTTGACGAGCGTTGAGCAGTTGATTGATGGCTGTGTAGACATTGCCAATGAAGTAGGTACTGCCAAAATTGGTGACCCTTACGATCTTTTCATACATAATAATGAAGAAAAGGCTTTGTATGCTGTAGAGTCATGGTATAGCTGGCATTCTCGTGAAGACTATCGTAACAATATCTATTCTATTCGTAATGCTTATTACGGAACACGTACAGGAGCTATTAGCGAGTCATCCCTCTCAAAAGCAGTAGCTGCAGTAAATGCTAATCTTGATACTGAAGTAAAAAAGGCGATTGATGATGCAGCAGCAGCAATTTGGGCTATCCCGAGTCCTTTCCGCAACAATATCAATAGTCCGGAAGCAGTAAGTGCTATGGAAGCTTGTGCCACTTTAGAGGGAGTACTCAAGGGAAGTTTGAAGAATTGTATCGAAAGTATTGATAAAACAGTGCTAGCTGAAGTCGTAAAAAATTATGTGGATGTAGTTGTATTACCTACTTACTCTGATTTGAAAGCGGGAAATCAGGCTCTTTTCGATGCTGTTGAGACATTCCGTACTTCTCCCAGCAATGCTAACTTCAAGGCTTGCGCCACAGCATGGCTTGCGGCTCGTACACCGTGGGAAACTAGTGAGGCATTCCTTTTTGGTCCGGTTGCCGACAAAGGTCTTGACCCCAATATGGATAGCTGGCCGCTTGACCAGGATGGTATCGTACAGATCCTGACGTCCGGTAACTATTCAGACTTAAACTGGGATGGTGACTATGATGAAGAAGATGATAAAATTGCCGGTGCACAAGCTTTGCGTGGTTACCACACTTTGGAATATTTGATCTTCAAAGATGGTGAAGCCCGTACCATTCAGTAAGATTTTTACTTGTTAGAAATAAGATTTTGCGGAAACAGCGGGATAATGAATATTCTGTTGTTTCCGCAACATCTGCGTTAAAAAGATAAATGTTAGTTACGTATTTTGCAATAATAATTCAATAACGAATGAATGGCTTATTAAAATACTCATTTCCAATCTGTTTTTCGCTTCTGGCATTGTTTGCTTGCGAAAATGATGGAATTGATGTGGATGATATAGAAGTACCTGCCGGCTTTGCCCTTTCTGCCGGTACTGCTACCAACTTCCTGACTTCCTCTTATGCTTATGACAGGTCTGCTGACTGGATAACAGGAGCATACGATAAACGTTTCACCCGTGGTGACAAATTGTATGATGATATCCGCACCAGTAGTAATGGAATAGGTGGAGGACTGGGACCGGTTTATGCCGGTTATTCTTGTGGTAGCTGTCACCGAAATGCCGGACGTACGCAACCTACTTTGTGGAGCGAAGGTGGTTCCGGTAGCTCCGGCTTTTCGTCTATGTTGGTTTATATTAGTCGTAAGAATGGAGCTTTTTTTCAGGATTATGGACGTGTGCTTCATGATCAGGCTATTTATGGTGTGAAGCCCGAGGGAAAACTGAAAGTGGAATATACCTATGAGACTTTCCAATTCCCTGATGGTGAGACGTATGAACTCTGCAAACCCAATTATTCTATTTATGAATGGTATGCGGACAGCATCAAACCCGAAGACCTGTTCTGTACGGTGCGTATTCCTTTGCGCCACGTAGGTATGGGACAAATGATGGCGCTCGATCCCACTGAAATTGAAGCTTTGGCTGCTAAAAGTAATTATCCGGAATATGGTATCAGTGGCCGTTGCAACTATATCTCCGAGAGAGGAGTGAGAAGTTTAGGCTTGTCCGGTAATAAAGCGCAGCATGCCGACCTGACAGTGGAACTTGGTTTCTCCAGCGATATGGGAGTTACGAACAGCCGCTATCCCGAAGAAATCTGTGAAGGGCAGGCACAAGTAAATCAAGGCAGTATGATGGGACTTTCTTATGCTCAATTGGATGTATCTACGGAAGAAATGGAGAATGTAGACCTCTACATGCAGAGCCTTAGTGTTCCGGCACGTCGCAATGTGAATAATGAACAAGTGATCAAGGGTGAGCAGAATTTTTATAAGGCGAAGTGCCATCTCTGCCATGTAACCACCTTGCACACAAAACCACGTGGGTCTGTCCTGTTGAACGGAACTCGTCTTCCCTGGCTGGGTAGTCAGACAATTCATCCATATTCGGACTTCCTACTTCATGACATGGGCTCTGAAATTATGGGTGTAGGACTGAATGATAACTACGTAAGCGGTTTGGCCCGTGGCAACGAATGGCGTACGACTCCGCTTTGGGGTATCGGATTGCAGGAAACTGTGAATGGTCATACTTACTTCCTGCACGATGGACGCGCCCGCAACTATGTTGAGGCTATCATGTGGCACGGTGGTGAAGGTGAAGCATCGAAGAATCTCTTCAAAAAGATGAGTAAAGAAGATCGTGATGCTTTGGTCGCATTCCTGAAATCATTATAAAACAAATAACGAACAATAAAACCAATAAGTATTATACAAGCAATTATGAAGAAATTAATTTTAATGGTTGTAATGGCTGCCCTTTCGTTGGCTGCTATGGCACAGCATGAAGAAGATACAGAAAACGGTGTAGTGTCACTTGCCGGAAGAGAGGGATTTACGATAGAAACCAAGAAGGGAGACTTTGTATTCAAGCCCTATCTGTTGGTACAGACTTGTGCAAATTTCAATTGGTATGATGATGAAGGTCTGGATAAGGCATACAATCAGGATAATGTAGCTAATTCCGGTTTCTCAATTCCCTATGCTGTATTGGGCTTCACTGGTAAAGCTTTTGGTAAAGTAGCCTTTAATCTTTCTATCAATGCGGCTGCCAGTGGGGGAGCATTGCTTCAACAAGCATGGTTCGATGTACAACTTAAAAAACAGTTTGCCGTGCGTGTCGGTAAATTCAAAACACCTTTCTCACATGCTTATCTGACGACGTTGGGCGAAACATTGTTGCCGCAGTTGCCAGTATCATTGACTTCTGCTGTCATTCTGCCTTATTCCTTGAATGCGGTAACGCCTAACATCGGTACCGGTTTCGACCTCGGTGTTGAAATTCACGGATTGGTAGCTGATAAATTTGGCTATGAAGTAGGTTTATTCAATGGCACCGGTTCTTCTGTAAATACAGCTACAAAAACTTTGAGTGATGATTGGCATATCCCTTCTTTACTGTATGCGGGACGCTTTACTTATATGCCTAAAGGTGTGATGCCGTCCACCCAAGGTAATCCCAACCGTTTGAATGAAGATAAGATCATGTTCGGTGTATCGGCCTCAATCAATGTGGAAAGTGAGAATGAAAGTACCAATGATACCCGTGTGGGAGTGGAATTTGCCATGTTAAAGAACAAACTATATCTGGGTGCTGAAGCATATTATATGAATGTAGGTTTCACGGATCGCCAGAAGATCAATGAAAGCTACAATTATTTGGGTGGTTATGTACAGGGCGGCTACTTTGTTGCTCCCCGTTTGCAGGCTGCCTTGCGTTATGACTTCTTTAACCGTAACGGTACCGGTGATGACGGATTTTTGAATATGCCGGCTGTGGGTATGAATTATTTCTTTAAGGGTTGTAACCTGAAACTCCAGGCTATGTACCAGTATATTGCCCGTACAGGTCACGATACACAGCTCGACCGCGATAATGATAATTTAGGTCTGGCCACTCATTCTGCAACAGTAATGCTGCAATATACTTTCTAAAAAACAAAGAGAGTCGTTATGAAGAAATGTATATTATTCTTTGCCGCTATCTGGATGACACTCTGCTTCTGTTCATGTGATGATGGAAGAATCTATGAGAAGGAGGTCAATATACAGCGTGGTGGACGTGCTATGAAGTTGACAGGTCGTTTCAGTGGCATCAGCAATTGGACGGATGATTATAGTGTCGTAGTGGCAGGCTTCAATGATAAAAGTGAATACGCCGTTATAACGAAATCACTACCAGTCAATGTAGCCGACGGAACAGATATCGTTATGACACTGGGAGGTATCAGTGATGATGTGAAATCACTCAAATTGTGTGTTATCAGTCGTTTGCGCGAATGCATTGTTGAATTTAAGACGATGGAAGACGAAGAACTCACAGCCGTCACAGATACTATATTAATGGATGTGGGAACACTGGACGTGGGTATGTTCAGTTCTATCCAGTCACAGGTTTTCGATAAAAGATGTGTAGCGTGCCATGGGCAGACCGGTTCTGCATCGGGTAATTTATTTCTGACGGAGGGTAAGAGCTATCATGCGTTGGTCAACCAGCCGGCGCATAAGAATAGTGATATACTATTGGTGAAACCCGGCAGTTCAGAAGAGAGTTTTCTACATCTGGTCTTGAACAGGGCTGGTGATACGAGTATGAACCATACCGATATGCTGTCAGAAGATGAGCAACCCTTATTGAAACTGATAGATAATTGGATAAACGAAGGTATTTTTTTGAATAACGAGTAAATGATATTGGAAATGAACAACAAAAAACAACAAACCAACCAATCAGAGAATACATTAACCGAGATTTTTAAATATGAAGTAAAAGAAGGCGTTTCAGAGTTTCATGTAATGATTCACTCTACCCGGCCGGAAGACACTTATGAAGAACAATTAAATGCAGTGGCCAATGCCTACAACGATTTGCTTGCAGGTGAATTGAAAGGTGCCATGGCTGTGTTTAAACGTTATTTCCTGAGTGATACCGCCAATCAGGCTGACCTCCTGCTGGCTATCACTACCGAAAGTTCCGACTGTGCTCTTTCCGTGGTAGAGCAGCCCCCTTTGGATGGGACGAAAATAGCTTTGTGGGCTTATTTACAGACCGATATACAGACACAAGTGCTGCACAACGGACTGTTTGAAGTAAAACACAATGCGTATCGCCACCTGTGGGGAGGCAGTGCTTTCAATCGTGCTGCTAATTCTGAATACCAGACCCGTTTGTTGCTGAATGACTACGTGATGCAGCTTATGGAACAAGGATGTAAATTGGCGGATAACTGTATCCGTACCTGGTTCTTCGTACAGAATGTGGATGTGAATTATGCTGGTGTGGTAAAGGCACGTAATGAGGTGTTTGTTACTCAGAATCTGACGGAAAAAACACACTATATTGCCAGTACAGGTATCGGCGGACGTCATGCTGATCCTAAAGTATTGGTGCAAATGGATACCTATGCTGTGGCAGGCTTAAAGCCGGAACAGATACACTTTCTTTATGCTCCTACGCATCTGAATCCTACTTATGAGTATGGTGTCAGCTTTGAACGCGGAACGTATGTCGATTACGGTGACCGGCGTCAAGTGTTTATTTCAGGTACGGCAAGTATCAACAATAAAGGGGAAGTGGTATACCCCGGCGACATCCGCAGGCAGACGGAACGGATGTGGGAAAATGTAGAAGCCTTGCTGAAAGAGGCGGAGTGCACATTTGATGATTTGGGACATATGATTGTTTACCTGCGTGACATTGCAGACTATGCAGTTGTGAAGAGTATGTATGACAAACGTTTCCCGGATACTCCCAGAGTATTTGTACATGCGCCTGTATGTCGTCCCGGATGGTTGATCGAAATGGAATGTATGGGAGTTAAGGCTTTGAAGAATAAGGAATATACACCTTTTTAATTTGAAGAAAAGTCTCGTCTTTTTATATATCTGTCTGGTGGCTTTGCTCGCTATGGTGACCTTTGTGGAGCATGTACACGGAACAGAGTTTGTAGAAAAGTATGTTTATCATACAGTTTGGTTTTGTTGTTTGTGGGGAGTACTTGCCGCATTGGCAGTTGCCGTGTTGGTTAAGCGGCAGTTGTGGCGGCATCTCCCGACATTGTTGTTGCATGGCTCCTTCCTCGTTATCTTGGTGGGAGCCATGATTACATTTTCATGCAGCAAAAAAGGATATATGCATCTCACTGTAGGCACTGAGGTGGGAACTTTCATAGACCAAGACAGTAAGCGGGTAATCGAATTACCATTCACATTGTGTCTGGACAGTTTCCGGGTGGAGTATTATCCGGGGACGGAAGCTCCGGCAGATTATGTCAGCTATATCCGTGGTGCGGAACCTGTTTCCATGAATCGTATCCTCTCTCGTCAGGGATATCGTTTTTACCAGTCTTCTTTTGATGATGATAAGGAGGGGAGCTGGTTGTCGGTGAATTATGACCCGTGGGGAATAGGAATTACGTATGCAGGATATATTTTGTTGGGTATTTCCATGTCGTGGATGCTTGTCAGTTATAGTGGGGAATTCCGTAGATTGCTCAGGCATCCGTTGCTTCGAAAAGGGGGAATGTTTGTGTGGTTGCTCATAGCTACGGGAATGGTGGTGCAAGCAGAAAACAGAAGCCTTCCGGCACTTGCACTCAGACAGGCGGATAGTCTGGCATCCAAACAAGTGATTTATCATGATCGCATAGTACCTTTTAATACACTTGCACGAGACTTTGTATTGAAACTGACCGGGAAATCTTCTTATGGTGGCATGACACCCGAACAGGTTGTCGGAGGTTGGTTACTCCGTCCGGAGGTTTGGCAGAATGAACCGATGATTTATATCAAGAGTGCGGAACTTCGTCATTTACTCCGATTACCTTCTTCCTATGCCCGTCTTACTGATTTGTTTGATGGGCAAAACTATCGCTTGCAGGAGTTTTGGAAGGTCGGACAAAAGCCACACATGAAAATGACTTCGTTGGAAAAGGCTATTATGGAAACGGATGAAAAGGTAGGATTGATACTGATGCTACGGAGTGGAACGCTTATCCGTCCTTTACCGGAAGATGGGAGTATAAAACCACTGTCTGACGTAAAAGTGCAGGCTGAAATATTATACAATCGTATTCCATTCAGCAAACTGTTGTTTATGTTCAATCTGACTGTAGGGATGCTGGCATTTTTCTATTTACTTTATTGCAGCATGCATCGTTCGGCAGGTAAGGCATGGAGCGTTTTTACAGTTGCACTTTATGTGGCATTTCTTTTTCAACTCTTTGGCTACTGTTTGCGGTGGTATATTGGCGGGCGTATTCCGCTGAGCAATGGATATGAAACCATGCAGTTTATGGCACTGTGTACACTTCTGCTTGCGTGCATATTCCGGCATCGCTTCTCTTTTACTTTACCTTTTGGGTTGATTATTTCGGGTTTTGCCTTATTAGTAGCTTATCTTGGGCAGAACAATCCTCAGATCACTCCTCTGATGCCTGTGTTGCTGTCTCCTTGGTTAAGTATCCATGTTTCTCTGATTATGGTATCTTATGCATTGTTTGCCTTTATGATGCTAAATGGATTACTGGCATTCTGCATAGGAGGCTGGCGAAAAAAGGTAATCGATTCGGAGATTCAGGAACAGCGTAAGGTCCGTGTGGAGCAATTGATGCTTTTTAGTCGGTTGATGCTCTATCCGGCAGTATTTTGTCTGGGGGCGGGGATTTTTATTGGTGCTGTGTGGGCAAATGTTTCATGGGGGCGCTATTGGGCCTGGGACCCGAAAGAAGTCTGGGCTTTGATCACCTTTTTAATCTATGGTGCGGCATTTCACGGACAATCGCTTGCTGTCTTTCGGCAACCCCGATTCTTCCATGCCTATATGGTGTTGGCTTTCCTTACGGTGCTGATGACTTACTTCGGAGTAAATTATCTGCTGGGTGGTATGCATAGCTATGCCTGACGCTTATTTCCGGATAATATAATAAAAAAGCCTGCGGAATCCGCAGGCTTTTTCTACAAAAACAACTAACTAAACACATGCAAAGTTAATCAAGCGCACCGGACTTTTCTTTCACAGTACCGTTCGCATTGCGCACATATATCATAACCTAACATTGCCCCGAGTATAAAATCTTCTCTTTCAATTCTACCGGGTTAATGTCAGATATTGTCATAAGGCTATGGAATAAGAGAAAATTATGCCAAGTGATTTTTTATGTCGTTCACCCAAGCGTCGATACGTTCTTCCGTCTTATCACTTTCGTTGATGTCATCAAGAGCGAGTCCGACAAACATACCGTCGATAACGGCAATAGAGGAGGAGAAAGAATAATCTTTTGCAGACACCTTACCAACGATGGTGCAACCGGAATCCTTGATATCTTCGTATATGATACCCATACCATCGCAGAATGTATCGCAATAAGATTCGGAATCACCACAACCGAACAGAGCAATTGTTTTTTCTTTCAGGTCTGATTCCTTCAACACTTTAACGCCATCATACCAGTCATCCTGCAGTTCACCGTCACCCCAGGTAGAAGTTCCTAAGAGAAGAGCTTCATATTCCTTTACCATGTCGGCATTCATTTTGCTGACATCGATTACATCGGATGCGGGGACACCAAGTTTAGAAGCAATTGTTTCGGCAATGCCTTGTGTTGTTCCGGTTGAGGAACCATAAAAAATTCCTATTTTCTTCATACTATAAAATGGTTTAATTTGTACGGTTGCAAAGTAACGGTATCAGAGGGGTTTATGAAATACCCACAAATAATGAAATGTTTCTTTGTACCTAACCACTTATAGGTATGATGGGTGGGAAGTGTCTTGCCCATTTGGATAATTTTATAAGTTTCTTCATACTAATCAGGTATTTGCTTACGGTTTTTCTTCAGATCAGGTAGGAACCAGGTAACCAATCCGAGTAACGGCATATAAGCGCAGACATTATAAACAGCTTCGATGCCGAACTTATCCGCCATATTTCCCAATACAGCCGAGGCAATACCTGCTACTCCGAAAGCAAATCCGAAGAATAGTCCGGAGATCAGTCCCAGTTTACTGGGTAATAACTCCTGCGCATATAACAGGATGGCGGGGAAAGCAGATGAAAGAACCAGGCCGACACAGAAACTCATAATAATTGTGGCAAGCAAGCCAACATGAGGCATCAGCATACTGAAAGGAGCAGCACCGAGGATGGAACCCCAGATGACATACTTTCTTCCGATACGATCTCCGATAGGACCACCCATCAGTGTACCGATGGCTGTAGCCACAAGAAACACAAAGAGGTAAAGCTGGGAGTCCTGCACACTTACTCCGAATTTATCAATCAGATAGAAAGTATAATAGCTGCTTAAGCTTGCCATATAAATATATTTGGAGAAGATAAGTATCAGCAGGATAGAAATGGAAAGAACCGTTTTCCCCATAGGCAAAGGCATCTGCATATGAGGTTGCAGGGCAATATGATCACGTTTCATCCGGGTAATGTATCCTTTGTACCATTTGCCGACAGGTATCATTACCATGATTGCTATCACTGATAAAATTGCGAATAATGCAATGTTGTGCCTGCCATAAGGTGCTACAATTAAAGCTACCAGTAACGGCCCCAATGATCCTCCCAGGTTTCCACCCACCTGAAACAGGGATTGTGCCAATCCTCTTCTGCCTCCGGAGGCGAGCGAAGTGATGCGGGATGCTTCCGGGTGAAGTACGGAAGAACCTATACCTATGATGAACACTGAGAACAATACCCAACAAAGATTCGTGGAAAAGGCCAGATTCAACAATCCGGTCATAGTGAACAACATCCCCATCGGTAGTGTCCAGGCAAACGGGCGCTTATCAAAAAATAATCCGAATACGGGTTGGAATACCGATGCGGACATCTGATAAACCAGCGTAATCAATCCGATTTGTGCAAAACTCAACGTCAAATCCTCTTTGAAAAGCGGATATGTGGCGGTTATGACAGATTGCAATAAGTCGTTCAGACAATGGGAAATACTTAATGCGATCAATATCGGATAAGCTATCGAGCTTACCGGGCGTTGTGTATTCTGTTGCATGATGGTTGCGTCTCTAATGTAAATCGGGCGCAAAGGTACAAAATAAAATGATTAATACGGATGAGTAAACCAAAAGCATGAACCTTCTCCTTCGGTTGATTCCACTCCGATTTTTCCTCCCATCTGAGATACTAAACTTTTGCAGATGGAAAGTCCGAGACCGGTGCCCTGTACAAAAGTATTAAGTTTCACAAACCGTTCGAATATGCTATCAATTTTCTCTTTGGGAATCCCGACACCTGTATCACGTACATAGAATTTTATTTCGTGGGGTGCCGTCTGTTCATATCCTAAAGCGATAGTGCCTTGTTTCGTAAACTTCAATGCATTGTTTATGAAATTGGTTATGACCTGCATGAACCGGTTCTTGTCTGTATAAATATGACAATCGGGCATATACTTCTCGAAGACCAGATCCACAGTTTCCGGCACTTTCATCTCCATCGATTTGATGATTTTCATGCAGCTTTCGTTTACATCCAGGTCGGAACGTACGAAGTCGAATGTTCCGGACTCTATCTTCGAAAGATCGAGAATATCAGAAACCAGTTGCAGAAGCAATTCATTATTTGTTTCTACTATTTTGATATATTCCTGGCGTTCTTCCCTGTCGTCTGTTTCTGCCAGCAGACTGGAAAAACCAACGATAGAATTGAGCGGAGTACGTATTTCATGGCTCATATTGGCAAGGAAAGCAGATTTCAAGCGGTCCAGTTCTTCGGCTTTGTCACGGGCAATGATCAGCTTCTCTTCTGTCTCTTTCAAGGGAGTGATATCATAGTTGATACACAGCATTTCAATAACTCCATCCTGAGGACGATAATCCCTGACCATTACGTTTATACTGGTCCACGAATATTTTCCGTTACCTCTATCGATGCGTACCTCTTTACTTAAACTTGTGGCTTTCCCTTCTTTAACCTGACCAACAAAGTGTTTCAGGACAGCGCAATCTTCCGGGTGAACATGAGAATACACTCCGATAACCTGAGGCATGGGAGTGTTTTCCTTTTCACCTAAATTCCTATACCATGTATCCTGGGCATACCCGTCTCTTGTCATTACATTAAAATGAGCAAAACCCACTTTGGCATAGTCGCCTATTAAGAGGAACAGATGCTCAAACTCTTGTATTTTGGTGTATGCACTGGTGGTTTCTGTTGTATCTATATTGATAAACAGGTAATTGCTGAATTGATTCTGCGAATCGTAAAGCAGAGCCACTTTGGTTTGAAGATTGATAACATCTTTTCTTCGACTTGTAACATATCGGTCGATCTTCGAGAAATCATAATTGATCGAGAAGTCCACATTTTCTCTGGCACGCAATTTCTCTTTCACGTCTTCGGGGATATTGGGATTTTCAAACAGTGATACTCCCAATGCTTCCTTCATATCCGCCAAGCCGAATATTTCAAGTTCTTTATCATTCATATCTGCCAGATACCCGTCTTTGTCGTAAAGCTCGATACCTACCGGCAGATTTTTATAAATATTGCGAAGAATCTTTTCACTATGATCCAATGCGCGGCGATCCTCTTTAGCCTGAAGTTCCGCTTTACGTAATTGGAGGCAAATGCTGATGATGTTTCCTAAAGAAGAAAACCATTGATGGTCGATGTTACTCCAGCTGCGGTGTGTTCTGACCATATCGATGCCCATATATCCCCATACCTTATCTTTCGATAGGAGAGGAACCGCCATTACCGATTTAATGTCTTGCACCTCCAGAGTATCACGGTAAACTTTTGCTTCGGGAGGCATATCATCCAATGTATTCAGAATGATTGACCTCTTTTCTGAGATTTGGCGATCCCACCAGAGAGAATCATCCCAAGGTACATTTTGTAAGAAATCCAGTTCCTGGGATATTCCTTCGGCTGTTGCTTCGTAAATGCAACTTTGTACTTCATGTTCCCGGTCTATTTCGAATATATAGATACGGTCTCCTTTGGTTTGTTTGAGGAGGTCTGCCAATATTTTATTGATGATCTGTGTAATATCATCCGATTGCAGAAAAGCGAGCAATGAATAAGAAAGGCTGTTTTGTTGATAAAGCAGGCTGTTTACCTGGAGAGAGTCTGCACTTTCACTCGTTTCTCCGGCCTGCTTGTCTATGCATTGCAGATATCCTATCATATTTTTGTAACCCTCTTCATCCGGTTGTTTGAAGCTGATTTTAGAATATACCCATATATCCCCATCTTTTGCCCGGATGGGGAACATCTGCTCATAGGTTTCTATGTTTGTGAGCGAAAAGTATTCATTCCTGAGTCGCCTCCGATGATCCTCCCGTATTCTTTCGTGAAAATCTTCGAAACTGATCCGGTCGCTTTCGAGTCCGAGTAAGTCAATTATAAAGTCTGAACAAATATATTGGCGATTCTTCAGATCCGATTCCCACCAACCCATTTTAGCCATTTGCGCAATCTGGCGATATTTCTCACAGTCAATATTGGGCTTCTCTTTCATATATCTTTTTGCTCCTGTTTTCTATTCTTTATTATAATCTCAGTGGGCAAATATAGAGATAACTTTTATATTTTGAGGAATTTGTTGTCAGAAGAATGTTATTGCTTGCAGTATGGATATTAATGAAAGTCCTTTTGAAACCATTGAAGGAGGAAGGATGATGAGTACAAAATAGGCCGTTTACCACGGGCGGCGGCTCCGGCTCCGGTTCAGGCGGAAAGAGATCAGCTTTTTGTCCTGAACCGGTAAGTAATATCATTCATTTCTCCTTGTACAATCTTGTAAAGCCGCTGGTTGGTTTGTTCAGACTTCAAGCCACCGCGGCTTTCTACGTAAGGCCCAAGTTTTATGTATTGGAAGTTCCGGATCGGGAATCCGTCAGGCAGTTCCTGCTTACCGGAATACCAACCCACTTTAACCGGGGCAATCTGCTGTTGCTGTAGAAAATTGGCAAAATACGCTATATCATAAGGATCTGCATCTCCACCCATAAAGCAGACGCATGTAACAGCCTTTCCATACTTTTGTAAAAGTACGGAAAGGTTTTCTTCTGTCAGCGCTTCTCCGACATTTTGTTGCAGATAGGGACTATGGCAACCTTTACACCTGTTCGGACAGTTCGAAAGGTTGATTGCCAATGTCACCTCATCCGGTATCTCCTGAAAAACAATGTCGTAATCAGTGTACTTCAGCATAATATCTTCGGGCAGCCTCCTTTTGCCGGGCTTGAGAGAAATTGCTGATTCGTTTCATGTAGCCGATAACGCGGGTCAGATAATCCACGTTCTGGCTATGACATTCCGGACACTCTTTCAAGTATCTTTTGTCAATGTGGCTGCATTTGTTGCAAACCGTGTTAGGTATATTGAAAGTAAAGTAATTGCAGCCCTCAGTGGCGGCTACCCGAAGTAATTGTCTGTATTGCTCTTTGCTCAAATGCTCTTCCAGGTTCATGTGGAGTGCCGAACCACCCGTCAGGTGCTCTATGTACCTGTGTCCATGCATACGGAACTTATCGATGACGTTCAGCGACTCATCCTCTACAATGTAGAAATAGCTGTTATAGCACTCGCGGAATGTCTGGAAACCGGCTTCTTTGTCCCATTTGGCATGTTTTACGCCTACATTCTCAGCCGGTATCATTTCGCAGTTAAAGAGTATATCTTTCGTTCGATATTTCTTATTGTATTTTTCAACTATTCCCAGAATCTCCTGCACAAAAGCTTCATATTTAGGATTATCGTTGATTTCAATTCCCATGAATTGAGCGGCTTCCACCAGCCCGTTTACACCGATTGTCAGGTATTGGCGTCCCATATTAATGTATCCGGCATCGAACAAAGGCAACATTCCTTTGCTTTGCAGATGCTTTAGGTTTTCGTTATAGGCCAGTTGTACCTTGTGTACCAGATCTACTACCTCTTCAAGGAAGAAATGATAAAGCAATCCGGATTTCACTGCATGCTGGATGCAACGGTTCAGGTTGATAGTCAACACACTTTTTGATCCGGTAGATACGCCGCCTGCTCCCAGGGTGTAACTAAATCCATTATCCTGTATTTCATTACGCAAGCGGCAACAGCTACTTAACGAGTCGGCATTATCACTCATATATGTAAAGAAAGAGTGCCCTTCCGCATACATTTCGGCCGTGAAGTCACCGTATTCCTTATCCAATACATCTCCGTCTTTGGTCAGCAAAGCCATTGTCTCTACGGGGAAGGTAAGAATGGCTTTGGTACGTTCCTTATTGAACCACTTCATGAAGCGCTTTTGCAACCAGCTCAATGATTCCCAATGGGGAGCGTTTCCGTCCGGGAAGACGAAATGTTCAAAAAGGCTATTGAAATAATATTGATCATAGTAAGCTACATTCCAGAATACTGCCTGAAAATTCCGTGCCCCCGTAGGTTGATTGATGGAATATACGATCTGTTCAAAACAATCGGTGATTATTTTATCTATGGTCCTTTGTTTGGAGGAAAGGTCGGCAAGTTGTTCCGGATGTTTATAGTAATCCTCTCCGTATTCTTTTTCTATGAAATAATTCATATACATCAGAAATTCCGGTGTGGCGCAGGCGCCGCTGAGCATACTCGATACGATAAATACCATATTGATGAATCCTCCGCAGAAAGACTTCAGATTGGTGGGTGCCGTGGAGTTACCGCCTACGGATGCGGTTCCGCTGATCAGCCACGGATACATGGTGATGCTTGCGCAATAATTGGCAAGATTGGTTTCATCATTCTTGTATATGAAGTGTTGGTTCAGCAATTCGATGTAGCGGTCTGAAAGTTCCTTGCCGTACATGTCCTTCAGGCGGTCAGTCAGCAAACGGCGGTTCAGACGGATGAAGTTCGATTTGGGGAGTTCGCCTATCAGTGTGGCTATATTTTTATTTTCCACATTGGCGTTAGCGTCATACTTGCTACCGGTGGCAGGGTTGGAGGCATCGCAGTAATCCATTAGGAAACGGAGCTTGTCACGTACTTCCCGGTCTTCCAGATGTTTCTGTCTGTATAGCATGAACGCTTTTGCTACACTGTAATAGTGTTCAGCCATCAGTGCCACTTCTACTTGGTTCTGTATATCTTCTACACTGGTTCCATCACTGATGTTCACGCGGCTGAGTATGTTGGTGATCACATCTTGTGTGGCAAAACTGCCGACAGATAAAAATGCTTTACTAATTGCGTTCTTGATCTTATCAAGTGAAAACGCTTCTTTTTTCCCATCTCTTTTGACGATGAAAGTCTCCGAATTGATCATACCTGTAATTTAAGATTTAACAAATAAATATTCTTTGTTTAGTTAGCTATACTAAATCAAACGACAAAATAAGGAGAGTAAGTAATAAAATGAATCTTGGAGGATGCACTCTATCGCTTTTCACCCGAAAGCCTGAATGATTACAGATATCGGCAGGTCTTCTGACTTATTTCCGTTGTGGCGCCTTCCCGGTCTTTGCAGGACCAGTGGCTAAAGAGTGCCACAATCTTTTCTCCACATGGTAGGGAGATGAAACTTACAGCTACGGGGATAGTCCCTGATTTTCACAGGATTCCCTTTTAATTCCGTTTCACGCTTGCGGTGATTTGGAAACCGTTATCGCTGACAAAGTTAGAAATATTTTTTGTTCTAAAAAGCATCTCCAATGATAATTTCCACTATCTTTGCCCCGAATTGGTTTCGGATGAACATTTCTGTCATTTGGATTAAAAGGGAATCGGGTGTAAATCCCGGACAGTCCCGCTGCTGTGAAGCTCCATAACTTTCTTGATAAATACTTTAGCCACTGGCTGTGAATTGGAGGCCGGGAAGGAATCAGAAAGGGAGTCAGTCAGAAGACCTGCCATTCGTTAAAGTCTGTTGCTACTCGTGGGATTAGGGGAACAGTACGAACGTATAATTGTTTTAATTTAATTAATGCGAGAGGGATGCCTATGAAAAAGGTATGTCCGCGTTGTGGTGCAACCTTTGAGTGTATGCACGATCGGATTTTGTCATGCCATTGCGCTACGGTACGACTGAATGAGCAGCAACGTGCTTATTTGCAAAAGAATTATCCGGGCTGTTTATGTCATGACTGTCTGACGGCAGTCAAAGAGGGTATTGTTATGGATGTATGTGATGCACCCCTTTGCGATAAACAGAAGAACAATGATTAAAAAAGTATTGATTGCCAATAGAGGCGAGATTGCTGTACGTGTAATGCGTTCCTGCAAAGAGATGGGAATACGTACAGTAGCTGTCTATTCGGAAGCGGATCGTGCAGCAAAACACGTCATGTATGCCGATGAAGCCTGTTTGATAGGTCCGGCAGCTTCCAGAGACAGTTATTTGAATATAGAGAATATAATTCGTGCTGCCCGGCAGCATGAAGCGGATGCCATCCATCCCGGATATGGTTTCTTATCTGAAAATGCCGACTTTGCCCGTCGTTGCAAAGAAGAAGGCATTATTTTTATCGGGTCTTCTGCCGAAACAATGGAAGCGATGGGTGATAAAATCTCAGCCCGTAAACACATGATTGCAGCCGGAGTACCGGTAGTTCCCGGTACGGAACAACCCTTGCAGAGTGCCGGGGAGGCTGTGATGATATGTAATAAGATCGGCTATCCCGTGATGCTGAAAGCCTCTATGGGTGGTGGTGGAAAAGGTATGCGACTGATACATAGTGAGGATGAAGTGGTTGAGGCTTACAATACCGCCCGCTCGGAGTCTATGTCTGCTTTTGGTGACGATACGGTATATCTGGAGAAATTTGTGGAGGAACCCCATCATATTGAATTTCAGGTATTGGGTGATAATCATGGCAATGTGATTCATTTATTCGATCGCGAATGTTCTGTTCAGCGTAGAAATCAAAAAATTGTGGAGGAAAGTCCATCTCCCTTCCTCACTCCGGAATTACGCAGAGAGATGGGAGAGAAGGCTGTGGCTGCCGCCAAAGCAGTGAACTATTCGGGTGCAGGTACTATCGAATTTCTGGTGGATAAGCACCGTCATTTCTATTTCCTGGAAATGAACACCCGTTTGCAAGTGGAACATCCCATTACCGAAGAAGTGGTGGGTGTGGACTTAGTGAAAGAACAGATCATGATTGCAGCCGGTTATCCGTTGCATCTTAAACAGGAAGATTTGTTTCAGCGGGGACATGCTATCGAATGTCGTATCTGTGCGGAAGATACAGAGAATAATTTCATGCCGTCTCCGGGAATCATTAAGTTATTGGCTGAACCGAACGGTATCGGTGTCCGAATCGATAGCTATGTTTACGAAGGGTATGAGATTCCTATCTATTATGATCCCATGATCGGAAAACTGATCGTATGGGCCACCAATCGGCAGTATGCCATTGAGCGTATGCGCCGTGTGCTGTATGAGTATAAAATTACCGGATTGAAGACCAATCTTACTTATCTGAAGCGCATCATGCACAACCCCGATTTCGTAAAGGGAGAATACAACACGCTGTTTATCGAGAAAAACTCGCGTATGTTGCAGCGTCCTAACAGTAATAATGAAGAAATTGAGAATATTGCCATGATTGCCGCTTATATAGATTACCTGATGAACCTGGAAGAGAATTCTTCCACGCAATCGTCTGATGGTCGTCCTATCAGTCGCTGGCGTGAGTTCGGTTTGCAAAAAGGAGTTTTACGTATTTAAAGAGGGAGGAAGTAGTTAATGGAAATACATATTGGAAACCGCGTTGCCGATGTGACGTTGGTCAGTAAAGAAGATAATAAAGTCCGGTTGAATGTTGATGGAAGAATCTACGATGTGGATATTGCCATGGCAGAAAACGGCAGCTGCTCCATCTTACACGACGGAAATTCTTACAATACGGAAGTCATCCGCGGTGAAGGAGGAAAAAGCTATGATGTGAATTTGTTCTATCGCTCTTATCATGTGGATATAGCAGATACCCAGGTGAAATACTTGCGTATGCGAAAAGGAGGAGAAGAGAGACAGGACGATAAGATTATTGCTCCGATGCCGGGTAAAGTTATGAAGATTCCTGTACAGAAAGGTGACCGTTTGTCGGCGGGAAATATTGTAGTGGTGCTTGAAGCTATGAAAATGCAAAGCAACTATAAGGTCAATTCGGACTGTGTAGTGAGAGAAATCTTGGTGGCGGAAGGTGATTCAGTGAGCAGTAACCAGATTTTAATGACATTGGATATTATAAATGAAGAATAAGTATGGAAAGGACAGAAATATATAATCAGTTTGAAGAACTTAATAAGCGTGCCTCGCAGGGTGGAGGCATTGATAAGATAGAAAAACAACATGCTGCCGGGCGGATGACCGCACGCGAACGCATAGAAGCCTTGCTGGATAAAGGGACATTCAATGAGTTGGACAAGTTTGTAAATCACCGTTGCACCAATTTCGGAATGGAGAAAAAACAGATTCCGGGTGATGGCATGGTGACCGGTTATGGCAAGATTGACGGTCGTCCGGTATTTGTGTACGCCTATGACTTTACGGTGCATGGCGGTTCTTTGAGTGAAACTAATGCAGCGAAAATAGTGAAAGTACAGCAACTGGCACTCAAAAATGGCGCTCCGGTTATTGCTCTGAATGATTCGGGAGGTGCCCGTATTCAGGAAGGTGTCGGCAGTTTGTCAGGATATGCTTCTATTTTCTATCAGAATACGATTGCTTCCGGGGTGATTCCTCAAATCTCAGCTATTCTGGGCCCATGTGCCGGCGGTGCCTGTTATTCACCTGCATTGACGGATTTTATTTTTATGGTGAAAGAGAAAAGCCATATGTTCATCACAGGGCCGGATGTAGTGAAAACGGTTACGCATGAAGAAGTGGACAAGGAAGAGTTGGGTGGAGCCTATGCACATAGCAGTAAGAGTGGCGTTACTCACTTCATGTGTAACACTGAAGAAGAAACCATGCTGGCCATACGCGAATTGCTCAGCTTCCTGCCTTCCAATAATATGGAGGATGCTCCGCTTATTCCTTGTACGGATGATGCCAGACGTCAGGCAGAAGAGCTTCAAACTGTGATTCCGGAAGACCCGAACATTCCTTATGACATTAAGGATATTATAGAGCCGGTTATGGATAACCAATATTTCTTTGAAGTGATGCCCCATTTTGCAAAGAATATTGTGGTTGGCTTTGCCCGTCTGAATGGTCGTTCGGTAGGAGTTGTAGCCAACCAGCCGGCTTATCTGGCTGGTGTGCTGGATATAGACGCTTCCGATAAGGCTGCACGTTTCATCCGTTTTTGCGACTGCTTCAACATTCCGTTGATTACCTTCGAAGATGTACCGGGCTTCCTGCCTGGCGTGACGCAGGAGCATAATGGCATCATTCGTCACGGGGCAAAAATCGTCTATGCTTATGCAGAAGCTACTGTCCCTAAAATTACCCTGATAACCCGTAAGGCTTATGGCGGTGCGTACATTGTGATGTCCAGCAAACAGACAGGGGCAGACATCAATCTGGCCTATCCGCAGGCTGAAATAGCTGTGATGGGAGCCGAAGGTGCTGTGAATATATTATATAGAAATGTTACACCGGAAGAAAAATCCGGTCTGATCCAGGAATATGAATTTAAGTTTTCTAATCCGTATCGGGCTGCCGAGCGTGGTTTTATTGATGAGATTATCATGCCTCGTGATACCCGGTATAAGCTGATTCAGGCGTTAGAAATGACGCATAACAAGAGTCAGAGCAACCCACCTAAAAAGCACGGCAATATGCCACTATGATTTAGTTATGTTTCAATGTGTGCGTCTCCCCGTAGAAGTGATTTCTCCGGGGAGACTTTAAACGGATTATATGAAGATAAAATTATATATGCTTTAAATTATGGAACTATTGAAGAACCTTTTTGAAGGATACCCTGATCTTTGGGGTGGAGGAGTGGCTCATTCCGTATTGATCCTTTCACTTGTGATAGCATTTGGCATCATGCTGGCTAAAATCAAAGTGGCGGGAGTTTCATTAGGTATCACATGGATACTTTTTGTGGGTATTGTATTCGGGCATTTTGATATGACTCTGAATGAACACTTGCTTCATTTTATGAAAGAGTTCGGTCTGATCTTGTTTGTTTACTCCATAGGGTTACAAGTGGGACCCGGTTTCTTTTCTGCTTTCAAAAAAGGCGGACTTACCTTGAATCTGTTGGCTATGCTGGTCGTTTTTCTGGGAGTAGTCATCACGATTATATTACATTTTGTCACGGGTACGCCTATCACTACTATGGTCGGTATCCTTTCCGGTGCGGTAACAAATACTCCGGGACTTGGAGCTGCCCAGCAGGCAAACAGTGATTTGAACGGAATAGATGCCCCTGAGATAGCATTGGGATATGCGGTTGCTTATCCGCTGGGTGTAGTCGGTATTATCTTGTCATTGATAGCCTTGAAATATATTTTGCGTATCAATACCAAGACAGAAGAGGCGGAAGCTGAACGTGGACTCGGACACATACAGGAACTCACTGTGCGTCCTATTTCGTTTGAAATCCGTAATGAAGCTATCGACGGGAAAAAGATAAAAGATATACGTCCGCTGATGAACCGTGATTTTGTGATTTCGCGTGTACGGTATCATGACGGGCAAGAAACGGAATTGGCTAATTCAGATACGGTATTGCATCTGAATGATAAAATTTTGGTTATCTCTACCCCTAAAGATATTGAAGCTATTAGCGTCTTCTTCGGTAAGCAGATTGATATGCAATGGGAGCAATTGGATAAGAAACTGATTTCCCGTCGTATCTTGATAACGAAACCTGAACTGAATGGAAAGATGCTTTCCCAATTGAAGATACGTAATAATTTCGGAGCCAGTATTACCCGTGTGAATCGTTCGGGAGTGGACTTGGTTGCTGCTCCGCAATTACAATTACAGATGGGCGACCGTGTTACTATTGTTGGTAGCGAGCTGGCGGTCAGTCATGCGGAAAAAGTATTGGGAAATTCAATGAAACGCTTGGATCATCCTAATCTGATACCTATATTCCTGGGGATAGCGTTAGGATGTATCCTGGGTAGTACGCCTTTCGTATTTCCGGGTATTCCCCAGCCGGTAAAGTTAGGATTGGCGGGTGGACCTCTTATTGTTTCCATTCTGATCAGTCGCTTCGGCCCTCAGTACAAAATGATTACTTATACTACCATGAGTGCCAATCTGATGCTGCGTGAGATAGGAATTTCCCTTTTCCTGGCTTGTGTGGGATTGGGTGCCGGTAAAGGATTTGTGGAAACGGTGATTTATGACGGTGGCTATGTCTGGGTAGGTTATGGTGTTATCATAACTATTGTTCCTTTGCTGATAGCCGGGCTTGTCGGACGATATGTCTTTAAATTGAACTATTATACGTTGATCGGAGTATTGGGTGGCTCAACCACGAATCCGCCCGCGTTGGCGTATTCCAATGATCTGACTTCGTGTGATGCTCCTGCGGTGGGATATGCCACTGTTTATCCGCTTACCATGTTTTTACGTGTGCTTACTGCACAAATGCTGATACTTGCATTAGCTTAATTCCTAAACTTTAATTGAATCAAACATTTTCTCTTTTAGCTTGTTGTTTACTCCCCGTAAGATTATCTTTGCGGGGAGTTTTTATGTGTAAGAAAAATGTAGTAACCAAAATGTATACAAATAAAGTAAAGAGAATAGCTGCCGTTCATGACCTGTCTGGTTTTGGACGTGTATCCCTTACGGTTGTAATTCCGATTTTGTCTTCCATGGGCTTTCAGGTTTGCCCTTTACCTACGGCTGTGCTCTCCAGTCATACGCAATATCCGGAGTTCTCTATTCTTGACCTGACGGATGAAATGCCTAGAATTATTGCCGAATGGAAAAAGCTGGATGTACAGTTTGATGCTTTCTATACAGGATATCTCGGAGCTCCGCGTCAGGTACAGATTGTTTCGGATTTTATTGATGACTTCCGCCAGCCGGACAGCTTGGTGGTAGTTGACCCCGTATTGGGAGATAACGGACGGCTATACACAAACTTTGATGAATCAATGATTCGCGAAATGCGCCACCTGGCAACGAAGGCGGATGTGATCACCCCAAATCTCACTGAACTTTTTTATCTGATGGACAAGCCTTATAAAGCAGATAATACGGATGAAGAATTGAAATCTTACCTTCGTTTTTTATCTGATGCAGGTCCTCAGGTGGTTATTATAACAAGCGTCCCTGTTCATGAAGAGAGTCACAAGACCTCGGTATATGCTTATAATCGGGTAGGGGATCGATACTGGAAAATTACTTGCCCGTATTTGCCGGCCCATTATCCGGGAACCGGGGATACTTTTACAAGTGTCATAACCGGTGCTTTATTGCAAGGGGACAGTCTTCCTATTGCTTTGGACCGTGCCACGCAATTCATTCTTCAGGGCATTCGCGCTACTTTTGGGTATGAGTACGACAATCGGGAGGGTATTTTATTGGAAAAAGTACTGCATAATCTGGATATGCCTATCCAAAGTGCCAGCTACGAATTGATTTGAATAAAATAAGGGGGTGAACCTAGTTTAAGGGACACCCCCTTATGGAAGTTATGTTATTTGTTTGGAAGTGACGCTTTTAATAAGATAGGTACTTCTGCCGGTTCATTTGCCACTTGTATTCCTGCTGCTGTCAGTGCTGCAATCTTTTCCTCGGCAGAACCGGAATTACCGGAAATAATGGCACCTGCATGTCCCATTTGCTTTCCCGGAGGTGCAGATTGTCCGGCAATAAAAGCTACGACAGGTTTTGTTACGTGCTTCTTTATATATTCAGCTGCCAGTTCTTCTGCATTTCCACCAATCTCACCGATCATGACGATGGATTCCGTATCCTTATCATTTTGGAACATTTCCAATAGTTCACGGAAGTAAAGTCCTACTACGGGATCACCTCCCATGCCGATAGCGGTAGATTGGCCCATGCCGTTGGCTGTAAGATGGTAAACAATCTCGTAAGTCAATGTTCCGCTACGGCTGATCACTCCGACATTTCCCTTTTTAAAAACGTTGCCGGGTAAGATTCCGGCCAGGCTCTTTTCCGGAGAAATTAAACCGGGGCAGTTCGGTCCGATCAGCATGGCTCCTTTCAGTTGAGTGAAGCGATACGCTTTGATTACATCGAGGGTAGGGATACCTTCGGAGATACAGATAATCAGTTTGATTCCGGCATCTGCGGCTTCCATGATAGCATCTGCCGCATAGCTGGCGGGAACAAAAAGAATGGAGGCATTGGCCTGCGTCTTTTCCACTGCCTCGTACATGGTGTTGAAAACGGGAAGCCCGTCTACGGTGCTGCCTCCTTTTCCGGGAGACGTACCGCCTACTACATTCGTACCGTATTCTTTCATTTTTACGGCATGAAAATGTCCGTCTCTGCCCGTAATACCTTGTACCAACAGGCGGGTCGATTTATCAATAAGTATGCTCATAATGTTTCTCCTTTCACAGATTTTACTACCATCAGGGTGGCTTCATTCATGGTTTCCGCTACCTGAAAGCGGTTACTGTCTTTTAATAGTTTCCTGCCGATATTTTCATTGGTTCCCGTCAGTCTTACAATGACAGGAATTTCCGTTTGCAATTGGTCGAAAGCCTGTATCAATCCTATAGCTACATCGTCGCAACGAGTGATGCCGCCAAATATATTGATGAAGACCGCTTTTACTTTCGAATCATTCAGCAGTATCTTCATGGCTTCAATCACCTTCACGGGGTTTGAACTCCCACCGATATCCAGGAAATTGGCAGGTGAACCGCCATATAACTTAATCATGTCCATGGTAGTCATTGCCAGTCCAGCGCCGTTTACCATGCAACCGATGTCTCCGTCCATACGTACATAACTGAACCCTCTTTCTTTGGCTGTAGCTTCGAGTTGTTCCTCCGGTGTAGGTTCGAAAAGGGCATGTATATCGGGGTGGCGGTAGAGAGCGTTATCGTCGAACACCATTTTAGCATCGATAGCCAGAAGTGTGCCTTTAGCCGTCAATACCAGCGGGTTGATTTCAGCAAGCGATGCATCGTTTTCCATGAAGGCTTTATAGAGATCCTGAAGGATGGAAGTCATACGCCTGGCTTGTTCCGCCTGGTCAAAAAGCATGAATGCAAAACGCTGTGCCAGATATTGGGGCAATCCTATCAACGGGTCGATATTATAGCGAATGATTTTCTCCGGAGTGTTGCGGGCTACTTCTTCAATATCCATTCCTCCTGCCGCACTCATGATAAGCACTACTGAACGCGTGTTGCGGTCAATGGTAAAACTGACATAATATTCAGCTGCGATATCTACAGCTTCGCTGATTAAAATTCGGGTTACAGGAAAACCTTTGATGGTCATTTTCAGAATTTCCCGGGCGTGCTGTCTTACCAGTTCTTCACTGTCAGCCAGTTTTACGCCTCCTGCCTTTCCTCGTCCACCGGTCAACACTTGTGCTTTCACAACTACTTTGTCCACTTCTAACTGCCGGAAAGCTTTTACGGCTTCATCGGGCGTATTGCATAACACATGTCGTTCTACCGGAATTCCATACTGGGAGAAGATTTCCTTTGCTTGATATTCATGTACTTTCATGGATCATGGATTATAGATTAGTATATGTCTCTAACAAATAAGATGGCTAAAAAGTTGTCAAATAAGTGATTAAGAATGAAAATAAGAAAAAGGATCGTTTCTTGTGCAATGTTATTTGTTACAAGAAAAATATGGTAATAGCGATAAAAAATGAAGTGTATTATGAAAAAAACTTGTCTTAGACTGTGAACTTTTCTGCATTTTTGGTTAATTTTGCATATTAATCTCATATTTTAATATTAAACCGTTGGGATTCCTGGTCAGATTCGGAGTCAGGAACCCTCGGATGATAACACACGAACTGTGATGAACAGGAGAAGATTTTATCAACAGAGAAAAAACTCCATGCTGTTTGCCATACTCGTATTTTTTACTCAGGTATGTGTAGCCCAGGCATATAAATATATAAGTATGGAGGATGGTCTGGGCAGTCAGAAAGTTTATCGTATCCTACAAGATTCTTTAGGATATATGTGGTTCCTTACTCAGGAAGGTCCGGACCGTTACAATGGCAAGGAAATCAGACACTATGAATTGACGGATAAGGGACAGAAGCTCAATATGCAGTTTAGCCTGAATTGGCTTTACATGGCTGACGACGGTGTGTTGTGGGGAATAGGACGGAAAGGCCGCATTTTCCGCTATGAGCAGGGGCGTGATCGGTTCGAACAGGTGTATATGCCTCCTTTGCCGGAAAAGGGAATCTCTTCGCCGAATATTACATATAGCTATATGGATCATTCCAGACGTATCTGGCTTTGCAGTAAGGAACAAATGGCATTGTTCGATACCCGTACAGGAAAGATATCGCAATTATCATCCAGTATAATCAGTAATGTCACTTCTATTGCCCAGATAGATAGGGAAAACTTTTTCATAGGTACGGAGTCCGGGTTGTATCGGGCGGTATTGGACGAATCTCGTACGTTACTTTCGTGTACGCCGGCATATAATCTTCATGCACCGGTGAGCGAGTTATTCTTTTCAGCTGCTTTGAAGAAACTGTTTGTCGGTACTTTTAAGCAGGGAGTGTGGATTTGTGATCTCAATACTTCTCAGGAAAATCGGTCGGATGAAACCCTTAGTGACGTGAATATCAAACGTATTATACCCTTTGGGGAAAGGGAAATTCTGATAGCTACTGACGGGAAAGGAATCTATCGTATGAATATTGATACATGTTATGCAGTTCCTTATATTGTAGCAGATTATAATATCCATAATGGAATGAATGGCAACAATATAAACGATGTGCATGTAGACCATGATGGTCGCATCTGGATTGCTAATTATCCCAGTGGAATAACCATCCGCGACAATCGTTACAGCGGCTACCGATGGACTCGTCATTCGGTTGGAAACCGCCAGTCACTTGTCAATAACCAGGTGCATGATGTCATTGAAGATAGTGACGGTGACCTTTGGTTCGGTACCAGCAATGGCATAAGTCTATATAGTTCCGCTACGGGGGAATGGCATTCCTTTTTCAGCACTTTTGATCATGAACTGGAAGATAAGAATCATATATTCCTGACGCTTTGTGAAATCTCGCCCGGAATTATTCTGGCAGGTGGTTTTACCTCCGGTCTTTACCAGATAGATAAACGTGCCCTTACGGTTGACTATATTGCTTCTTCTCTTTTCTTTCATTTAGACCTGCGTCCCGATCAGTACATTCGTGACATAAGGAAAGATTCGGAAGGTAATATCTGGTCAGGCGGTTTTTACAATCTGAAATGTTTTGATCTTAAAAGTGGCAAATCTCGCCTGTATTCCGGCTTGAATTCTATTACCTGCATTCGCGAAAAAGACGATTCTTCGATGTGGATTGGCACTTCGGCAGGGCTATATTTGCTAGACAAGTTTTCCGGAAAATACCGCAGTATCGATATGCCTGTGGAATCTATGCATATCCATGCCTTGTATCAGGGAGATGATGGTGTGTTGTATATAGGTACCAGTGGTTCCGGACTGGTGCTTTATAATCCCGAAGAAGAGGCCTTCGCTCAGTATTATACAGATAATAGTGCCCTTATATCCAACAATATCTATACAATTCTTCCTAAACCGGACGGGGATTTATTGCTTAGTACGGAAAATGGAATTGTTCATTTTTCACCTCGTAGAATGTCATTTAATAACTGGACGCGTGAACAGGGGCTTATGAGTGTCTGTTTCAATCCCGGTGCCGGTATTTTGCATAGCAGCGGTCGCTTTATCTTGGGAAGTAATGATGGGGTCATTGGCTTTCCTTCGGATATGCACATACCGGTCCCAACTTTTTCTCCGATGTTGCTTAGTGATTTGAATATATCCTATCAGCCTGTATATCCCGGTGATGAAGGATCGCCCTTGGAAACGGATATTAACGATACGAAAGTTTTGAAACTTAAATATGAACAGAATACTTTCTCACTGAGGGCTTCCTCTATTAATTATGACTATCCTTCTAATATTTTATACTCCTGGAGGTTGGAAGGCTTTTATGATGAATGGACTACACCTTCTTCCAACGGGCTGATGCATTTCACTAATATTCCTTCGGGTAAATATATGCTTCATGTACGTTCCGTGTCTAACGAAGAAAAGTACAAGAGTTATGAACAGCGCAGTATGTTGATTACCATATCTCCTCCGTTGTGGGCTACTCCGTGGGCTATAGCCGGTTATATTATATTGGCTGTTCTGGTGTGCGTGATTCTGTTCCGTATCATTACGCTGAGGAAACAGAAGAGGATTTCGGAGGAAAAGACACGTTTTTTTATAAATACAGCTCACGACATCCGTACACCTCTGACCCTGATAAAGGCCCCGCTGGAAGAATTACGGAACAAAGATATGATGAATGAGGAAGGTAAGGGACATGTGAGCATGGCTCTGAGAAATGTGGATGTTCTTTTACGGCTTATAACAAATCTTATTAATTTTGAACGTATCAACACCTATTCGTCACATATGTATATTGCTGAATATGAATTAGGTGCGTATATGTCAGGCATTTGTGACACATTTCATGCGTATGCAAACATCAAGCATATCAGGTTGACTTACGAAAGTAATTTCCAATACCTGAACGTGTGGTTTGACAGGGATAAGATGGATTCTATCATGAAAAATATCCTATCGAACGCCATGAAATATACACCGGAAAATGGGAACATATATGTCAGTGCATCAGAATATGAGGATGGGTGGGGCATTGAGGTGAAAGATACCGGAATCGGTATTCCCCGCAATGAACAGAAAGGACTTTTTCATACCTATTTTCGAGGTAGCAATGCCATCAACTTGAGGGTTAGCGGTAGTGGAATCGGCCTGGCATTGGTGCATAGGCTGGTGCGTTTACATGGTGGAAAAATAACTATAGAAAGTACGGCGGAACAAGGTACACTGGTAAGAATCATTTTTCCTAAGGGGAACAAACATTTTCGTAAAGCCAGTATCATATCTGCAACTCCGGAGCGATCTATCAGCATGCCGGAAGTTGTTACTCCGGCACTTTCTGCCGTTGAGCCCAAGCAGGGTGATGCTTCTTCCCGGCGTATCCTCATCGTGGAGGATAATGATGATTTGCGTATTTATCTGGTGAATACGCTTGGTGAGGATTATCTGGTGCAGTCCTGTCACAACGGAAAGGAGGCTCTTGAAATCCTATCCGAGTTTAAGCCGGATCTTGTGTTGTCAGATATTATGATGCCGGAAATGTCGGGAGATGAATTGTGTGCCGCCATTAAGGGTAATATTGAAACATCTCATATTCCGGTGCTTCTGTTGACTGCATTGGGTGATGAGAAAAACATGCTGGAAGGACTGAAGATAGGTGCGGATGATTACATGGCGAAACCTTTCAGCATCAGCATACTGAAGGCGAGTGTCAACCGTTTGATTACCAATCGGATCTTATTGCATAAGAAGTATGGCAGTTCGGACTTCGAAACTGAAAAATGGCCGAAAGGGTGTCGGGATACACTTGACTGGAAATTCATAGCTTCCGTCAGGGAAAATGTGGAGAAGAACATGGCCGATCCGGATTTTACGGTAGATATGCTTTGTTCGCTTCACCACATGAGCCGCAGCAGTTTCTATAATAAAGTGAAAGCATTGACTGATTGTTCTCCGGCAGATTATGTACGTCTCATCCGTATGCAGTATGCTGCCCGAATGTTGAAAGAAGGCGAACACTCTATTACGGAAATAGCGGATATGACCGGGTTCTGCGATGCAAAATATTTCAGAGAGGTATTCCGGAAGCATTTCGGGGTCAGTCCGAGCGAGTATAGGGGAAAAGTTTGAAATACGTGCCGGATGATTTTATTTTCCGGCACGTATTCTTTTTACACATTCATGGCATTGGCACTCAGTGCCCCTACTATAGCCGAAGCTACCGCAATCACAATTTTGAGAATTTTATCCCAGATTGACTTTTTCATATTCTTTGATTAAATGATTAGTGATATTTTAACCCAGTGGATTTTCATCCAGTCCTCCATCTCCGCTGCCGGATCCTCCCTGGTCACCGGCAGAGTTGCCACCTGACGAACTTCCGTCCTTGTTTACCAATGCCTCCAGATCGTAGAAGTCAATTTTCTGTCCGGCACGTGTTGCCGTCACGTCCGGTCTGATGGTGGTCGAGGGTCGGAAATTGATTTTCACGGCCTTGATGTTCTTAGCCGTACAATCCTCCTTTTTCTCCACTCCGAGGGTCCGTGCCGACAGGCTGAAAACCCCGAAGTCCTTGATGTTCACCGATTGTCCGCCATACAGCTTGTCAATCAGTGCTTCCACAAAGTTGGTGATTACACTTTTAATGTCTCCCAAGGTCAGTGAACTTTTCTCCTTCATCACGTACGCCACGTCTTCCAGGTCGGCATTTTCCCCTAACGTCACCAGTTGCGGATAAAACTTTGCCACCGCATCCTCCTTTCGCGGATCTTTCCGCGGAATCTTCTTGAATGGTACTCCCATAATTAATAATTTTTTAAAAGTTAAAAAATAAGGTTATTTAATGATCCTTGGGGGAAAGCTGTCCGAATCCTCTTCTCATGCTTTTCTTAATTTACTCTGCCATCATGGGCTTGCCGGAAGATTTTCGCTCTTTTCTCCTTTGGATACTGCAAATGTACCCCATTCTTTTTCCTTCCACTTTCCGCTTGACGTTATTTGAGTTTGTATGAAAAAAAGAGACTTCCAATGAGAGGTAATACCTCCTTTATTCCTTTCGGATATCGTTGCAAATGAGTACCTTTATACCATGTAAATCACTAAAAAACAAACTTATGAAAGAAGAAAACTTAGATGAGAAAGTCCCTGTCCGCGCTTATACCAAAGCCGACCTTGCCATGCTTTACAATCCCGGTGTATGTATTACTACCGCCCTTCAGCTTCTCCGCCGGTGGATTTACGCTAACAGGCAACTGATGGCGGAACTGAAGGAAGCGGGTTATAACAAGAACCGCCATTCTTATCTGCCCCTTGAAGTGAAACTTATATTCAAGTATCTCGGTGAGCCTTAAACGGTTTGAATCCAATGAATGAAATATTTGTGCTTTTTGTAAATAAAATGCCAATATATGTAACGGGTGATAAGATATGATGTAATGCTGCATTACATATATTCTTATCACCCGTTTCGTTATATGATAACTCACCTCCCGAATCCATTGCTTACCTCATCATTCTGCAAGTCCACCACTTCATATTCGGTGCTTCCCTGCGCGTTCCTTCTCGTGCGGAATCTGTATTTCTCCAGCGACAGTACCAATGTCTGTATCGCCTGCCTGTTCACCTGTATCTTTCCGTAGATGGCAATCTTGCTGAGTATGGCTGCTGCGGGCATCCACTTCACGCAGGTGTCTTCGGGTTCCGGTTTCCGGAAATATACCAGCAGATTCTCCTCCACCGGATCCTTCATGCGGTGCATTTCGTTGTGCCGGTTCAGTTCGTCTATCTCTTCCCCTTCGTACCAATATTGATATCCCCCATTCAGCAACGCGTATGCCTGCGCATATATCCCTTCGTAATTGACGGGCGTTCTGTAATCCATCGAAATAACGGAGGATGGCAGAAATCGTCTGTTTCCTCCTATATCCTGCAGGCACAGCCGATTGTTGGTGCTGGCAATGAAGGACGCGCGTCGTATGAAGGATAGTGTCTGCATGTCGTATACTTTTCGTTCCGTGACGCTCTCCTGCGTGATGGTCCTTTTGAGTCCTGCCAGGTCACTGATTCTGGCTCCGTCAAACTCCTCCATATTGATGATGAGGTGCGTGCTTAGCATCAGCTGGTGGTCCTTGTTTTCCGGATTGGCCATTCCGTTCCGGTAATATTCCCTCCACTCAGGTGGTAACAGCCTTCGTATCCATGTGCTCTTTCCCTTTCCCTGCTCTGAGTAGAGTATGATGACGAGATGGTTCACTGCCTCGTCCTGCAATGCGCACGCCAGCATGCCCACGAACCACTTTCTAAAACTTTTCTTCCAGAACTCCTGGTCTTCGGTCTGTACGGTTTCTGTCAGCTGCCCGATGTAATCGGTCACTCCGTCCCATGGCTTCAGCTTCTCAATGTAGTCCGTGAAAGGATTGAATTCCCTGGGATATGAAGAGTTTACGATCGCCTTCACGTAATCCAGCGAACACTTGATTCCTGCCAGTTGCAGTTCCAGGAATATGGCGTTGTAGCTTGTTGCTCTTACGGGTCGTAGCTTGCCTGTCCATTTTTCTGTCTTCTCGTTGAAGTCGAGATACTCCAGTCGGTCCATTATAATGTTCCTTCGGAAATCATAATGCGTTTTCAGGAAATCGAGCAGCTGATGAATCGTGTCCGGCTTCTCTTCTTCCTTGCGCATATTGGCTTCCGTTGTCTTGTCGGTATAGATGTACGCGTTGTGTATGGGCGCTGCCGCGTTGAACTCTTCACTGCCGAATTTTTCCTGTGCCAGACGCATGACCACTTCCTCTTCCAGGCCTTTCGTATAGCACTTGTTTCCCAGTGCGAAGATGAAGCAGTCCCGTTTTCCCGGTTCAAACTTTGATATCCTCTTCACCGCAAGCACCGCCTTGTTGAATTCCATTCTTTCCCAGGGTTCGGCTCCCGCCTTTCCGCCCTCCGGCTTATCACTCATCACTTTATCACTCACCGGTTTATCACTTATCACCTTACCACTTATCACCTTCTCACTCACCGCTTTCTTCCTTCCCGGCTGTGGCTTTTCGGGCGGAACGATGGTAGTCAGTATCTCGTCCACCTCTTTCATTAGTTCTTCATTCAGGTATGCCTTTTCATCGAAGGAGGTGAAGAATCCCCTTGATATGTCTTTGCCGCTGCCGTCCACTTCCACGCCGAGCAACTGTTCGTAATATTCCTTGCAGGCATTGTACATGGCCAGGTGATGTTTTTCCAACGTGTTGAATTCCACTCTGTCTTCTTCTGCCAGTGTATCCCTCAGTCGGATAGCATAAGCTGTTTTCAGAAACACGAAAACCTTGAACCCGTGCCCTTTTGGGGTGAGGAAAGAAGCCAGCGTGTTGGGATCTTCATTAATTTTTTTCCTCAGCTCTTCCAGCTTCTCTTCGGGCTGGTCGTCAATGTCCAGCAGGGTGACATGTGTATAGCTTGTTATGCTGTAGGCCTGCCTTTTTTCCTTGTATCCTGCCGTGACGGTGTAGAATGGCAACTGTTTCTTCACATTGTTCGCCTCTTCCGTCTTTCCCTGGCTGACGAGCATTCGGATTTTGAATACGAGCTTTGCATGCAGCCCTTTTGCGATGTTCTCCATTGCTTTTCGGAGAGTAATTTCTCCCCGTACATTACTGAATCCGCTGTATGCGGTAACCGGAATATTTTCCATTTGTTTTTAGTTTGTTTGGGATCTGCCTTATGGCGGCACGAAATAGGGGATAATAATTGGAATGGCAAAAACGCCTTTTCAGTGTGAAAAGGCGTTTTTGCACAATTTTAGGTGTTTACTTTTTTTTCTTCTTTTTTCTCGCTTCCTCCTCCTTTTCCTGAAATTCTTTTCTCAAATTAATGATTTCAGTATTAATGCTTTTCAGGGCTAAAACACCTTTTTCATGTTTTCCTTTTTCAAAGAGTACGATGTGTTCCAGCTTCTTTGCCAGATCCATTGTTCCTTTGATTCCCGCTTCTTTTTTGTGGTGCATAAGCATGTTTATCCATGGAGTGAGGAATTCCTTCCTCTCTTCAGCTCGGACCAAGATCCGTTCTCCAAACGCTTCATTTCCAACTAACAGGATGTTGATCCTGTCTTCTTTTCTCTCGATTTCGATGTTGTAGCCATCCTTGCAAATGAGTTCGATACTCAAGATTGTGTTTTTTTAGTCATAAAATCACAATTTTAAAAGTTAGTAATTTATTTTAAGTTTACTGTACGAAAGCAAAATTAACGGTTCTATCTGTAATATCTACTATTCTTTTCAGTAAAAGTGAATATTTTCTATTCTATGTGTTACACACAAAGTGGTAAATAGGTATGGGGAGCTACTACCTATTACTTATAAAATGTGTGTAACAGGTTATAAAGAAAAAGTAGGGAAATACGCGCCTGTATGTGTGTATACGCGGGTACATTATTATAAAAGAAACTGCGGGGTTGAGTGATGGTCTGGACAGAACTGTAAGGATGATGAAATAGGGAATAGGATAGGGGAGTATGGATAAGGTGTTAATAATGATTGTCGTAAATAGTGGGTGTCTTTTAATCGTTCGTTTAATGTGCGCAAAGATAATGCCCAGAAATGAAACAACAAAATATTCTGATAAAGAAAAATGAAATATTTTCTTTTTGCCTATATATATTACTAATATATAGCCTGTTACCTCTGAAATGAGATTGTAATTTTGAGATTACTTTCTTGTTGAAAGAATCTTAGTATGAAAACAACCTTCCAACCTGTCTTTTAAACGAACGATTAAAAGACAATATATCTGTTTAATTAATTAGTTTATAGCTCTTTACCTGCGATGTGTCATGGTAATGAACAACTACGGGAAATCAATGGGCAAGAAGAACACAAAACTTGCCATATCTTACATAAAGTGTTCGCAAGTGATTGAAATTCAAGTGTATGCAAGAACTTCAAAGCCCCGAGAGAACACCCTTTTCTGAAATAACCCTTGAAATGGAAGCGGATAAAGAGACTGAAATATGGTACGCCATGCGTGCTACATATCGTAGAGAGCCTGATGCGATGCGTTTGCTTGAAAAGGAAAAAATAGGTTGTTTCATTCCCATGCAATACAAGATCAGTATAAAGAAAGGTAAGAAAGTCCGCGCTTTGGTTCCTGTTGTCCACAACCTGCTTTTTGTTCATGCCCGTCCTTCGGATGTGAAGCGCATCAAATCACAGGTAAGCTATTTGCAATACATTACGGATACCCGTAGCGGTCAGAAGATTATTATCTCCGACAGTGAAATGCAACGCTTTATTGCTGTAGCCGGTACTTACAATGACCATCTCATGTACTTCCAACCGGATGAACTGAATTTGTCCAAAGGTACAAAAGTACGTATCACGGGTGGTGACTTCGAAGGACAGGAAGGTCTTTTTTTGAAAGTAAAAGGCGCACGTGATCGTCGTGTGGTTATCGAGGTACAAGGTGTTATTGCCGTTGCGCTTGCTACCATTCATCCGGATCTTATAGAAGTAATCAAATAATTTACGATCAGCGGTTGCCATTGAACAGCTGATAAATCATAAATCATAAATTATAAATCATTATGTCTCTTTCTGAAGAAACACTTGCTCTTCAGCGTGCAGCGCACGATCTGATGTATTTAGGTATGGACGGGAATCCGGTTTATAACGACGACCTTTCCCGTCGTAACGGTGAAGTTTATCGCCTGACTACGGCTTTGTATAATTCCGGTGTCAAAGGTTCTACAGTTGAAGAACAGGCTAATGTTTGTCTCGCTCTTCTGATGGGTTATAGTGCCTCATTTGTAGATCACGGTGAAAAACAAAAGCATATCCAGGAGGTCTTAGATCGTTGTTGGGACATTCTTGATGCTCTTCCTGCTTCGTTGCTGAAACTTCGTTTGCTCACTGCTTGCTATGGCGAGGTGTTTGATGAGCCTTTGGCTGACGAAGGTCGTACTATTATTACTTCCTGGGATTCCACATCACTCACTGTTGAACAGCAAGAAGCTATTGAAGAGTTCCAGAATGTGGTGGATAATCCTTATCCATGGGAGTATATTGACTAATAACAAACCCAAAGAAATATGTGTATAGATATGCTATATAGTTATACTAATTTCTTTGTGTACATGTAAAAGTTGTAAAGGTAGGTGGTAGCGGTGCATTTCGATTAATTGTGATTAAGTATAGAAAATGAAATTTTTAGTTACTGGTTCTGCAGGTTTTATAGGCTCTTATGTTTGTAGACGCCTGCTTTCTCGCGGAGATGAGGTAGTAGGGCTTGATAATATCAACAACTACTATGATGTCAATTTGAAGTATGGACGTTTGGGGACTTTAGGCGTTGATAAAAATACAGTTGATTGGTATAGATTTGTCCAAAGTAGTGCATATAAGCATTTTCGGTTTATCCGTATGAATTTGGAAGACAAACAGGCTATGCAAATGCTTTTTGCCAATGAGCATTTTGATAAGGTTGTAAACCTAGCTGCTCAAGCAGGAGTACGCTATTCCATAGAGAACCCGTATGCTTATGTAGAAAGTAATATAGATGGTTTCTTGAATGTGTTGGAAGGTTGCCGGCATTATCAGGTGAAACATTTGATTTATGCCAGTTCCAGTAGTGTTTATGGTCTGAATGGGAAGGTCCCTTTTTCTGAAAAAGACAGTATAGCGCATCCTGTGAGTCTTTATGCGGCGACAAAGAAATCAAATGAATTAATGGCTCATACTTACAGCCATTTATATGGTATTCCTTCTACCGGTTTACGGTTCTTTACGGTTTATGGTCCTTGGGGGCGTCCGGATATGTCACCTTTCCTTTTTGCCGATGCCATGTTGCACGGGAGGTCGATAAAGGTTTTCAATAATGGAGATATGCTGCGCGACTTCACTTATATTGATGATATCGTTGAAGGGATTCTTCGTGTAATAGACCACATTCCTGCTCCTGATATTGACTGGAGTGCCCAGGCTCCTGATCCCAGTTCTTCTACTGCTCCTTATAAAATATATAATATCGGTAATTCGCATCCGGTGAAACTTATGGACTTTATCCACGCTATAGAAGAAGCGATAGGCCGTCCGGCTGAGAAGATATATCTTCCGATGCAGCCGGGAGACGTTTATCAAACGAATGCGGATACTTCGGCTTTGCAGAATGAGTTGGGATTTAAGCCTGACAAACCTATTAAAGAGGGAGTTCAGGAAACGATAGACTGGTATCGTTCTTTTTATCAATTGTAATCAAAAGTAAACTAAGATAGTATGAAAATAGCAATAGTTGGTACCGGTTATGTCGGTTTGGTGACAGGTACCTGTTTCTCAGAGATGGGCATTGACGTGACTTGTGTGGATGTGCAGGAAAGTAAGATAGAAAATCTGAAGAAAGGTATTATTCCCATTTATGAGCCGGGCTTGGAGGATATGGTTCATCGTAATTATACTGCTGGTCGTCTGAAATTTACAACCGACTTGAAGGAATGTCTGGATGAAGTGGAAGTTGTATTCAGTGCAGTTGGTACCCCTCCTGATGAGGATGGTAATGCTGATTTGAAATATGTGTTGGAAGTTGCGCGTACCATTGGGCGCAATATGAATAAATATGTGTTGGTTGTGACTAAGAGTACGGTTCCTGTGGGTACTGCACAAAAGGTAAAGTCTGCCATTCAGGAAGAACTCGACAAGCGTAATGTAAAGATAGGGTTTGATGTGGCTTCCAATCCCGAGTTTCTGAAAGAAGGTGATGCTGTAGATGATTTCATGAAGCCTGACCGTGTGGTGGTAGGTGTGGAATCGGAAAAGGCCAAGACTATAATGGAACGTCTTTACAAGCCTTTTATGATGAATAACTATCGGTTGATATTCACTGATATTCCGAGTGCGGAGATGACTAAATATGCAGCCAATGCAATGCTTGCCACACGTATTTCATTCATGAACGACATCGCCAATCTGTGTGAGCGTGTGGGTGCTAATGTAGATCACGTGCGTAAAGGTATTGGTACGGATGCCCGTATCGGTCAGAAATTCCTTTATGCTGGTTGTGGTTATGGTGGAAGTTGTTTTCCGAAAGATGTAAAGGCATTAGTTCATACAGGTATTGATAATGGTTATCACATGGAAGTGATTGAAGCTGTGGAACGTGTCAACGAGAGGCAAAAGAGCATAGTTTACGATAAACTTATTTCGCTGATGGGTGATGTAAAGGGCAAGACTATTGCTATTTTAGGACTTGCTTTCAAGCCTGAAACAGACGATATGCGTGAAGCACCTGCACTGGTTGTAATTGATAAACTGTTGCAAGCTGGGGCAACTGTTAGGGTCTTTGATCCTATTGCAATGGTGGAATGTAAACGGAGAATAGGTGATGCTGTAACATATACTGAAAACCTTTACGATTGTGCTGACGGTGCGGATGCCTTGGCTCTTATGACAGAGTGGAGACAATTCCGTATGCCTACATGGAATGTGATTCAGAAGGTTATGAAGGGACGTGTGATTGTAGATGGGCGTAATATTTGGAATCGGCAGGAATTAGAAGACATAGGGTATTTATATACTCGTATTGGTGAAAAATAGAGGCTTTGTAGATATTATTTTATGTCAGATTCTTTAAAGAGTAAGGCTGCTAAAGGAATTTTATGGAGTAGCTTTGAACGTTTCTCAGTTCAAGGAGTACAGTTCTTCATAATGATTATCATGGCCCGTCTGTTAACACCTGAAGATTACGGATTAATCGGAATGTTAACAATATTTTTGGCTGTGGCCCAATCACTAATAGACAGTGGATTCTCACAGGCATTGATACGTAAACAAGACCGGACAGAAATAGATAATTCAACAGTTTTCTATTTCAATATTGCAGTAAGCTTATCTCTCTATATCCTATTTTTTATTCTAGCTCCCTATGTATCCGATTTTTATAATATTCCGGAACTGACTTCTATTATGCGTGTTATTAGCTTGGGAGTTGTTATTAATTCATTGGCTGTAGTACAACGGGCGCAATATACGATAAATATAGATTTTAAGACACAGGCTAAAGCTTCTTTTACAGCTGCAATTTTTTCTGGCTGTGTAGGTATGGCTCTGGCATATACCGGTTCTGGTGCTTGGGCTTTGGTGATACAACAATTATTAAATTTAAGTATCAATACGGTCATGCTATGGTATTATTCTCGATGGCGTCCTCTCTTGTGTTATTCTTGGCAATCATTTCATGAATTGTTTGCTTTCGGCTCCAAATTATTACTTTCAGGATTGTTGGATACCATTTACCGTAACATCTATCCTATTGTTATAGGAAAGTTGTTTTCTGCATCCAGTCTGGGACATTATACTCGAGCTCATCAATTTTCAGAATTTCCCTCGTCAAACATAACCGGCATTATCAAGCGCGTTACTTATCCTGTCTTGTGTAGCATACAAAACGATGATGAACGGCTGTCTAATATATACCGTCGTTTCCTTAAATTGTCGGCTTTTGTCATATTCCCAATGATGACAGGACTTTCCGCAGTGAGCAAACCATTCATCTCTATAACTATTGGTAGTCAATGGGAGATATGTGCTGTGCTATTGCCGATAATTTGTTTTTCTATGATGTGGTATCCTATTCATAGTATCAACTTAAATCTGCTTCAGGTGAAAGGTCGTTCAGATCTCTTTTTACGTTTGGAAATTATCAAAAAGTTGTTAGGAGTTTTAGTTATTTGTATAACTGCTCCTTGGGGATTGGTGGTCATGTGCTACGGTTCGATAGTGAGCTCATTGATTGCCTTAGTTATTAATACTTATTATACTGGTAAATTGATACATATAGGATTCTTTAAGCAAATGCGGGATTTGATGCCGACTCTATTGTTAGCTTTTGCCATGTTTATTTTAATCCGAATTATTAATGTTTATATTGGCAGTCTTTATCTGCAACTTGCAATCGGTATCATATCCGGTATTGTCTTCTATCTTGGATGCAGCTTTTTGTTTCGTTTCAAAGAGCTGGAAGAATTAATTTCTTTAGTCCGCAAAAAATAAAAGAATCAACATATTTTACAATAATTATATGGATAGCCAGAAAATAATTACGGTTACATCTCCTCTTTTGCCTGGATTGGAGGAGTTTAATGAGGTCTTAAAAGAAATTTGGGCTAGCAAATGGATTACCAATAACGGAAGGTTTCACAAGCTATTGGAAAAAGAGTTGGCAGCATATTTGAGAGTTCCTTATATTAGTCTATTCACCAATGGTACACTCCCTTTGATCACTGCTCTTCAAGCTTTGCGAATCTCCGGTGAGGTCATTACCACTCCATATAGTTTCGTGGCTACCACACACTCACTATGGTGGAACGGCATTAAGCCCGTGTTTGTTGATATTGACCCCACAACTGGTAATATTGATCCTAATAAGATAGAGGCTGCCATTACTCCCCAAACAACAGCTATTATGCCAGTACATGTATATGGGAAGCCTTGTGATACCCAACATATTCAAGAAATAGCAGATAAATATGGTTTAAAAGTTATTTATGATGCTGCCCATGCTTTTGGTGTGGAAACTAATGGTGAAAGTATTCTGAATGCTGGTGATATGTCTACTCTTAGTTTTCATGCTACAAAGGTTTATAATACCATTGAGGGGGGTGCATTGGTAATGCATGATGAAACGACAAAGAAAAGAATTGATTATCTGAAGAACTTCGGTTTTGCCGGAGAGACGGAAATTGTTGCGCCGGGAATCAATAGTAAAATGGACGAAATGCGTGCTGCATATGGTTTACTGAATTTAAAGCAAGTGGATGTGGCCATTGAAGCTCGTCATCAAGTGGCTATTAGGTATCGCAATGCCCTGCGCAATGTAAGCGGGATTTCTTTTTTTGATGATATGCCAGGAGTAAAACACAACTATAGTTATTTTCCCATTTTTATTAATGCAGATGAATATGGTATAGCTCGCGACGAGCTTTACTTTAAAATGAAAGAGCAGAATGTTATGGGGCGCAGATATTTTTATCCGCTAATCAGTACATTTACTACTTATCGGGGACTGCCAAGTGCAGCACCAGAAAATCTTCCAGAGGCGCATAAGATGGCCGATTCTGTTATATGTTTACCCATGCATCATGCACTGAGTGAAAAAGATGTAGAAAGAATTATCAATTGCATAATAAACTAAATTATGGATCAAAAGAAAATACTGTTGTTGGGTGGTTCTGCACAGCAGCTTGTAGCTATACGCTCAGCTAAGCGTATGGGGCTATATACTGTACTCTGTGATTATCTTCCAGACAATCCTGGTCAGTATGAGGTCGATAAATATTATAATACAAGTACAACTGATGTAGAGGCTATATATGAAATAGCAAAAAACGAACAGGTTGATGGTGTACTCGCTTATGCTTCTGATCCTGCGGCACTTCCTGCTGCAATTGTAGCTGAACGTTTAAATTTGCCAACAAACCCGTCGGAATCAGTCGCTATATTGGGTGTTAAGCATCTCTTTCGGGATTTCTTGCAAAAGAATGGTTTTGCATGCCCAAGGTATTACACGTTTTCTTCAAACATAGAGACGGAAGAATTGAAAGTTAAGATTAGAGATTTTGCTTTTCCAATAATAATAAAACCTACTGATTCATCAGGTTCTAAAGGTGTTACAAAACTCACCAACATGAAAGGTTTTGAGGGGGCGATAATTCATGCTGTCAACTATTCACGTAATAAAATATTAATAGTTGAAGAATTCATAGAACGAGGATTTCCCGATATTATTGGTGGCGATGTCTTTGTTTGGAATGGGAAAATAGTTCTTTACGGTGAAATGTCGTGTTTACGTGATAACTCGGGAAGAGGTTTAATTCCCATAGGGAAAAAAAGACCAAGTGGACTTAATCAGTTACAAACTCGTCGAGTGCGCGATGAATTACAACGCATCGTGTCACTCTTGGATATTCACTTTGGTGAGATGAATATTGAGATTATTCTTGATCGTAATGATAATGTACATTTCTTAGAACTTGGGCCGCGGGCTGGTGGCAATATGATTCCTTTGCAACTTAGCGATGCATACGGTGTTGACCTCGTGAAAGCTAATGTGGTGGCAGCAATGGGAATAGAACCTGATCTTACTTTGAAAGAGCAGCCCGGATGTTATATGCATTATGTACTTCATAGCTATGAGAATGGTGTTTTTAAAACAATAAAGTTTTCGCCTGAAATAGAACCATTTATTTATCGTAAGATTATTTATAAACGAGCTGGTGACAGTGTAGAAGCTTTTGATGGGGCAGGTAAGGCTCTTGGTATTATCTTTTTGCATTTCGAAACAGTGGAGCAGATGGATGATTTCTGCTATAGAAAGGATGAATTAGTGAAAATAATATTGAAATAATGTTGAATATTCCTATGTCTAGCATTGAAGAAGTAAACTTCTCTCTAAGACTGATTGGGTGGAATAGTTTTTACTTATATAATATTTTAGTAATGAAAAAAATAATGATTGTAGGTGTAAGTACTACTGCGCGTAGTATTTATAAATTTGTTACGGATTATGATTTGTATCATATAATAGGATTTATAGTTGATAAAGAATACAAAAATGTAGAATCATTTTGTGGTTTACCTGTATATGATTTTGACAATTTACCATTGGATTTTGATAAAAAACAGGATTTTTTATTCATTGCAATGGAATGGAATCGATTAAATGCAGATCGTAGGGACTTATACTCCCGTTTGAAGAAAGCCTCATTCAAATTTGCTAATATAATTTCGCCATCAGCGATTATACATGGGGAATTAGAAGGTGATAATTGCTGGATTTGTGATTACGTGGTGTTGGAAAATGATGTCATTATAAAAAATAATGTTTTTGTGAAGACAAAAGCGACAATTGCACACTTATCCAGAATTGAGTCTCATTGCTTTATTGGTGCAAATAGTTTTTTAGCTGGTGGGGTAAATGTAGGTGAACAAACTTATATCGGAGTGTCTGCTACCATATTTAATGGTGTGAATATTGGTAAGAAATGTTTAATTGGAGGAGGGGTGACAATTAAAAGGCATGTCTCTGATTTTACGGTAGTAAAGACACGTAATGATAATAATGTTATTAAGGTGTATTCTGAAGATATTATTGAGCAGAAACTGTTGGCATCAATAAGGATTCGATAGTATGTTGGTATAGTATATGCAACTTTACCTTGAAATTTGTAGAAAAAGTAAGAAAAATGCAGATAGAGGAAATAAAACCAATAATGCTCAGCATACGTTGTATGGTTTATAATCACGAACCATATTTGCGAGATTGCTTGGAAGGTTTTGTAATGCAAAAGACAACTTTTCGATTTGAGGCAATTGTTCACGATGATGCATCTACCGATGGATCTGCAACTATAATTAAAGAATACGCAGAAAAATATCCGGATATTATTAAGCCAATATATGAGACGGAGAATCAATATTCAAAACGTGATGGCTCTCTTGGGCATATTATGCATGAAGCCTGCAAAGGATCGAAAGATTATTGTAGAAGATCATTTTTTCGCAAAATTTTCCGATAATCTGGAATACATGTCTTCTTCTCACTTACCTCAAAGTATTAACTTATTAAATATTCCCCTAGGCAGTTATCCTATAATTTATGGACGAAGTTATTTTAATGAAGAATTGGATAATTTAGTTTGTGGCTTGGATATTTTCGCTTCTTCGTTTTTCATGCTGACACGTTGGGAAGAGTTTTTATTAGGGCGTACTACTACAGGTAAATGTAAGGAAAATGATCTTTTTATAGTACGTAATAAACTTTATAAAAGACCTATTGTAAATGAGTATTGCTTTTTGTTAAGTTCTCTTCTTCAAAAAGTTGGAATTAACACTAAAGTTTCTCATACATTTAATGTGATGTTAACTCATGATGTTGATCGTTGTAACTTGACTTCTATATCTGTACTATTATATAATTTGTTTCAGTTACTAAAGAAGCGTAATTATGAAAAAACGTTTTTAGTTTTTCTTAGGTATATAAACTATAAACTGAGATTGACTAATCCTTTTGATTCTTTTGCAGAGTTAATGGATATAAGCGAACGGTATAATTTTCGTAATTCTTTTTATTTTAAAGCGTGTTTAAAAAACGAAAAAGGGTATACTTATGATATAACAGAACCTTTTGTGAAGGAAAGATTACATACTATACTTTCTCGTGGGCATTATGTTGGTTTTCATCCATCTGAAAACACTTTTTATAATAATATTCAATTCACTTCAGAAGTGGAACGTTTACAGTCAGTTTTACCTTCTCATATAATTAAAGGGGGGCGTAATCATGGCTTATTTTATGGAAATGAAACGTTTACACAGTGGGATTCAACTCACATAGAATATGACAGTGGCTATGGCTTTCAATTTTATAATGGATTCAGATGTGGGTGTTGTTATCCTTTCAGAGTATTTGATCTTTTTGAAAGAAAGACATTATCTTTATTGGAAATTCCTTTTGTATGTATGGATTCTGTTGTAATACGTAATCATTTTACACCGAATCAGATGTTTGAAGATATGAAGCAGGTCATTGATGAGGTTTATAAATACCAGGGTACGGTGTGTCTTAATTTTCATTCGAATATGATAAATACATTAGAGTTTAGGAAATATAAAAAGATTTATATTGCACTTGTGGAGTATTTATCTAAACTTTCAAATAGCAAATGATATGTGTGATTCTCAGGAAATATTAGTAAGCGTTTGTTGTGCTGCTTATAATCATTCTGCTTATATAAGACAGTGTCTGGATGGTTTTATAATGCAAAAAACAAATTTTAGATTTGAGGTTTTGATTCATGATGATGCTTCCACTGATGGGACTCAAGATATTATTCGAGAATATGAAATGAAGTACCCAGATATAATAAAGCCAATATATCAAGAAGAAAACCAGTACTGTAAAGGTGGAAAAATATCTCTTCGATTTAATATTCCTAGAGCTAAAGGAAAATACATAGCTTTTTGTGAAGGTGATGATTACTGGATTGATTCGTTAAAGTTGCAAAAGCAAGTGGATTTTATGGAAGCAAATTCTGGATATTCAATGTGTTTTCATAATTCATATATTCTTCAAAATAATAAAATAATAGGGAAACACAGGATATATAGAGAGAGCCAAGAGGCTATAATTGGACATGTTTTTCGAGATGGTGGTTTTATTCCAACTCAATCGATTTTATGTATACGGAGTATTTACAATGATATAGATTCATTTCCGTCCAATTGTCCTGTCGGAGATTTGAAAATACAAGTCTATTGCGCATTACATGGGAGAATCTATTATATGAATGAAACTATGGCTGTTTATAGACGTTGGGGAGGCTCTGCTACTCATGTTATTCGCCGTAATATTGATAAATACGTATTGCATCATAAGAAGTTTATAGAGTGGTATAAAAGTGTTGATGAATACACAGGATATAAATATCACACAGAAATAGAAAAATCAATTATTTTTTCAAATGCAAGAATAGCAATAGCTACAAAAGATTTTAAAGAAATGAGAAACTCTGTGTATAGAGATTATCTTGCATATTTAAGCCCATTATCAAGAATTGGAATGTATGTTAGAATATATGGCTTCAATTGGATTTATATATTGGGGCATAAAAGTCTCTCATTGATACGGAGAATCATTTGATTCTCACATAATCCTCCGGTTTTGGAAAACACTTGATTTATTGTTTGAATGGCCTACTTTTCTTTTACTGTGTATTGATTTTTTTGTTCATGCACTTATTCTTAAATAATTGTTTTTATAGTTTCTATGAGAAATAGTTCTTTTTTTGATTATCAGTTTCTGAAAATCGTTAAGGAGAGAGTTGGGGCATTCTACCGTATACTGAAAAAAGGAAATGTATAGTCAAATTGAATCATCATATAAATCAGTCAGTTTTTTGGCTTTTTCCGTGTTGGTGTTTATTCTTTCACCGATTCTCTCAACTCAGGAGACTGCAGTTCCTAGTATGCTTTATGTGGTGTCGATTTTTTTGCCTACATTCTTTTATGTTATTCTTGTTAAGAATGTTCTAATCAATAAAGTTCATATATATGCTGTTGTTTTGTGGGTAATGGGTATTTTCTCATCAATTGTTAGCCCATATGGAACTTTAGATATTAGATTGATTAAATACCTAATACTAGTAATATATTTTATTTGTGTTACTAAAACAGCATTTTCTGATAAAGATATAATGTTTGTTGCTAAATGGTATATATATACATCAATAATAGTAGCCATTCTAATAATAGCTAGTTATATATTTGGCTATGCTCATGTTGAATCAGATTATTATATAGGTCGTTATTCCATAGGTATTACAGGGTTGTATAAAAATCCTAATTATTTGACATCATTTATCAATGTAGCATTCTTTTTTTTGGGATATATGCTACTGTTTTGCCGTGTATCACCCTTTAATAAATTAGTCTATTCGTGTTTGATGGTTCTTTTCATAATCGCTTTTTATTTAACGGGTACAAGAGCCTCTCTATTAACTGCTGGATTTATTATTGCTGTTATGTTAATTCGGTATTTCAGAGAAAAAAAACGTTTTTCTCTTATACTGATTTTTGTACTTTTTATAATATCATTATTATTTATATTTAAAAATGAAATTAACGAGTTGCTATATCTGTTTATTGGTAATCGTGATATGTTGAGTGATGAAAGTAGAACACTGTCGTGGGCATACGCATTTAGTAATATATTTGAAAGACCTGTTTGGGGATGTGGCCTTTTTGCATGGGAAAATTTGGGAGATGGTTCATATATAAAATATCTTCATAATGTTTTCCTTGAACTTTTCTTAAATCAAGGAATTATTGGAGTAGTTCTTTTGTTACTCTTGTTGTTTTCTGGTTATTCAAAAACAAGAAAACAAGATAGATTCTTTATTTTACTTTTTATGTTTGTTTCTGGTTTTCCTCTTTTTTTCCAAAATGGTTTGATTGATGTAAATTTTATGAGGTTTATTATCTTGAATAGAATTATATTTATGTACTCTTCATTTTCAGAGAAAGGCATTGTAGGTCTTATAGGGGATAAAAAGGCTGATATTGAGTACTGAATATTTTCAGGCTAGTCTATTTCTTTAATAGAGCACTGTTTGTTTGTATCGTATAATAACTTGATTTTTAGTATGCTAAAGTGATAATTTGTCTTCCTGCAATTTTTAATGATCTGTTTTATTTGGAAAAAATGAAAATATTATCTTATGTTACACCTGCTCAGAAAAGAGTGGCAAAAATATTTCTCCATACAATTTATCGATTGATAACAGGAGAGAAGAAAATACAAAGTATCTATTCATTGTATTCATTTAAAAAAAAGGGGTGTGATACCTTTTTTGGCTATTATGATGTAATCCCATTTAATGAAGATAGCTCACAGATAATTTATATTGAGAAAAAGAAGGATTGTAATTCTGTTGCTATTATTTTGAATACATTATGTGGCGATAGAAAAGAATATATAGCGGAATCGATGGCTTGGAACTGGCAACAGGGATGTAGACTGAGATGGATGCCGAATGTGTTTCAGTCGATATCTTTTAATGATTATCGTGATGCTCACTATTTTAATAGGATTATAGATTTGAACACAAAGAAAGAAAAAATCATTGATTGGCCACTCTATGACATTTCGGCAGATGGGACATTAGGAGTATCATTGGATTTTGAAAGGCTAGGAGTATTACGACCTGGATATGGATATACCCAGAGGGAATATATTCCTCATAATTTAGATTCAACAGCTATCTTTATTATAGATATAGAAAGAAACAAGGTGCTAAAGACTCTAACGTATGAAGAAATAAAGTCGGTTGTCGCCCCTAAATCCCAAATTAATAATTGTTATCTAAACCATCTTTCTTTTTCTCCCAGTGGATTAAAATTTCTTTTTTTCTGGATTGAAATTATCGATAGTTATCATAAAGCTTCTTTAGCTGTATATGATATAGAAAAAGAGGTGATTATCCCTTTAGAAACAGAATATAAAGTATCTCATTATGTTTGGGATAATGATGATATTGTATGCACTGCATATGACACTAATTATGAGTGTAATTATTTCAAATATAATGTTTCATTAAGGGAGAAAAAAATGATATGTGAGAAATCGCTGTCATTAGATGGACATCCTTCATTTTATTTAGACAATAATATGATATTGACTGATACTTACCCTGATAGTAATGGTTTTCAGTATCTAAAACTTGTAAATATAAATACGGATAAATCGGAACGGTTATTGAAAATTTATAGTAAGCCTGTTTTGTCAGTAGAACGTAGAACTGATTTACATCCTAGATTTAATAAAGTGAAAGATATTATCTGTTTTGATGCGAATGTGTTTGGAAATCGTGAATTGTTTATAATGAAAATCAAGTAAGTGTATGTTAGCTATAGTTGTTACTGCATATAATCGTTCTATTCCATTGAAAAATCTTCTTTGTAGTCTTTTGAAGATAAGAATAGAAAATGAGCGGATTCCTTTAATTATTAGTATAGATAATGGTGGTACCCCAGAAGTTAATAAAGTAGCTGAAGAATTTGAATGGCCTTTTGGAAGAAAAGAGGTTATAATTCATAATAAGAAAAAAGGGCTGGTTAATCATTTTATATGGGCTGGAGATCAAACGGAAAAGTATGATTATGTTGTCTTTCTGGAAGATGATTTACTTGTTTCACCAGAACTTATAGATTATTGTAAGCGCCTTATTGAATTTTATGAAAATGACAATAATATAGCTGCAGCTTCTTTGTATAATCCTATCTTAAATGAAGCGACGGGAACTAAATTCTATCAATTAGAAGATGGTTATGATGTGTATTTTCTTCAACAACCATATTGGGGGAATATATGGTTTAAGAATAAATGGAAAGATTTTAAGAAATATCTTGAAACCTATAAGGTAAATGAGAAAATTTTACCTTCTAATATAGCAGAATGGGATTGTTCTTTCAAAAAAATATATATTCAATATTTAATTGAAAGTAATAAGACTGTAGTAACCCCTAGGGTTTCACTTGTAACAAATAACGGAAATGCTGGTATTCATTCAGGAGATCTATATGAATTTCAATCTAATCTTCAACTAACTAAAAAAGATTATCGTTTTATTGCATTAGATGAATCAATATCCATATATGATTCGTTTGTGGAAATATCGTCATCAATATTGAAAAAGTATTGTGAAGAGCTGCGAGATTATAATTTTGAGGTAGATATCAATGGAAACAGACGTTTTTATCACATGGAGTACGTGTTAACAAGTAAACCTGTGAAAAGGGCCATATTGAGTTATACATCACTAATGAAACCTACGGAATTAGGCATTATAATGGGTATGTCCGGAAATAAGAACATCTCATTATGTAAGGCTACTGATGTGATTGATAGCCATAAATATGTACGTATGAGGCGTTATCATGATATTCTTAAAAATTATCACATAGGTGTATGGGCGTCCTTTTATATTTCAAAGTATCTTATTGCGTATCTATGTAAAATAATATTTCATAAGACTGAAATAAAAATAATTAACTTTTAAAAAACTGCTACTTAATGAAATTACTTTTTTTAGGTTCGGTTTATCCCAAGGAACGGGAAGATGAAATATGCATGGTTAGTCGATATATAGATTTTCCTAGTAATGCATTGCAATGGGCTCTACTTAACGGTTTTGATAATTATGCTGAAGTGATGGTGGTGACTACTCCAAATGTGAAGTCAAAGAAATTATTTTTTAAAGGATCACATTTTAAGCACACAGACAATAGTGATGATTATTGTATGGGTTTTTGTACTCGGCTGGTTAGTAAGAAAATATTCATAGGAGTTCGGGTGGCTAGATATGTGCTAAATAAGGACTTTGTACCTGATGTGATTTTCATCTATGCTATTAGTATGGAAAATCTAAAGGCGGCAAAACTTATCAAGCGTCGCTATCCGAAAGTGAAAATTGTGTTAATGGTTCCCGATTTAATGGAGTTTATGCGTTCTACTAATAATAGATTATACATATTTTTTAAGAATATAGAGTCTCGGCTTTGTAATTCCTATATACAGGAGAATGTGGATGCTTTTGTTCTTTTGTCAGAATACATGAAGGAGCGTCTCCCTATCGAGAATAAACCCTATACGATTGTGGAAGGCATTTATTATAATACTGATGAGCTTAATAATATAGAAAAGGATCCTCACAAGGTGATTTTATATACGGGGAATCTTAATGCTCGTTATGGTATAGAAAATCTTCTGAAAGCGTTCTCTCTGATAGAAAAAAAAGAATATAGACTATGGATAAGAGGTGATGGTGACTGTGAGACACTGGTTAGAGAATATGAGAAGGGGGATAAGCGAATCAAGTATTTCGATAAAATGTCAAGGACCGAATTACTTGCTTTGGAAAAACAAGCGACTCTTTTGGTTAATCCTGTGCGCAGCACTGAGCCTTTTACTAAATACTTTTTTCCTTCCAAAACGATGGAATATATGGCAAGTGGTACACCGACATTAATGAGCCCTTTATTATGTCTGCCGGAGTCTTATAAACGACATTTGTATTTGTTTACTGATGAAAGTGTTATAGGAATGAGCAAAATGATTCAGACTATATGTGAAAAAGATTCTGCGGATTTGTTTTCTTTTGGTCAACAGGCTTCGGACTTTATATTCAGAGAGAAGAATGAATTGATACAATGCAAAAAAATTATTGATCTTATAAATGATTATAAATAAACTTGTATCAATAATTGCTTATTTGCTTTTAGTTGAGAATACTCTTGACCTTTGTACCATCATCAGAATTCAGAGATTATGGTAACAAGCACAGTTTTGAAAAAAAATTAGGATTATATTCAAAAAGAAGGTGCCTTCCATGAAGTGTCCATCGTTCAATTCTGCTTAGTGAATAGAGATCCATCTCTTAGATATTAAGAGGGATCTTATTTATCTGCTCTGTGGGATTATGTCAGGAAACAAAAACTGCGATAAACTGGTATCATTGGTTGTGTGAAAGAGAATTTAGTTAACGATTAGTTGGATTTGAAATATTTACTTCTCTATTTTATAGATTATCAGTAGGTTGAAAGTGATTGAGTATTTACTCTTCTATCTTTAGATATTGTAGAATAACTTAAAGTTTAATTGAAAAGATAACTCTATGTAAGCTGCTATAATGTAAAAAAAGCATTATAGCTGTACAATGAGTGCTTAGTTTTTTACGAATGAATAATGAAAAAAGTAGCATTACTTACAGGCATAACTGGCCAGGACGGTTCTTTCCTAGCTGAGTTTTTGATAGAAAAAGGATATGAAGTTCACGGTATCCTTCGTCGTTCTTCTTCATTTAATACGGGGCGTATTGAGCATCTTTATCTGGATGAGTGGGTACGTGATATGAAGCAGCAACGCTTAATAAATCTTCATTATGGAGATATGACAGATAGTAGTTCATTGATTCGTATCATCCAGCAGGTGCAACCTGATGAGATTTATAACCTTGCTGCTCAAAGCCATGTGAAAGTCTCTTTCGATGTTCCTGAGTACACGGCTGAAGCTGATGCGGTTGGGACACTTCGTATGCTGGAAGCTGTCCGTATTCTTGGTTTGGAGAAGAAAACGAGGATTTATCAGGCTTCCACTTCAGAACTTTATGGTAAGGTACAGGAGGTTCCTCAAAAAGAAACAACACCTTTTTATCCTCGTAGTCCCTATGGTGTGGCTAAACAATACGGTTTTTGGATAACGAAGAATTATCGTGAAAGTTACGATATGTTTGCCGTGAATGGTATTTTGTTTAATCATGAAAGCGAACGTCGGGGAGAGACTTTTGTGACTCGAAAAATTACTCTTGCTACTGCTCGTATTGCACAGGGGTTTCAAGATAAGTTATATTTGGGTAATTTGAATGCTCGTCGTGACTGGGGATATGCAAAGGATTATGTGGAGTGCATGTGGTTGATTCTGCAACATGATAGGCCGGAAGACTTTGTGATAGCTACCGGTGAGATGCATACTGTTCGTGAGTTTGCTACTTTGGCATTCCACGAGGTTGGCATTGAGCTCCGTTGGGAAGGTGAGGGTGTTAATGAAAAAGGTGTTGATTTAAAGACTGATAAGGTTCTTGTTGAGGTTGATCCTAAATATTTCCGTCCTTGCGAGGTTGAACAGCTATTAGGTGATCCTACTAAAGCCAAGACTTTACTTGGTTGGAATCCAACAAAAACTAGTTTTTCTGAATTAGTGAGAATAATGGTTGAACATGATATACGCTTTGTAAAGAAATTGTATCTCAAATCTCAAATAACTGAGTAAATTGTTAATGAATATATTTATCACAAGTATTCATGGTTCTGTAGGTTTCAATTTGGTTTATTCCTTAAAGGAATATCACATCCTGTATCGTTTTGACATTATCACGCCTGACAAGAAGGGTGGGTAGTGAAAACTTTCTATTAGAAAGATGTTAGACTAACCTCTTTCCCTATACAGCAATTGCCCTAATTCGTAAGCACTTAATTTAGGGCTATAAATTAAAAGGCCTACCTTCGTTGCGACCAATATTTAGAAATTATGTACAGCAGCGAAGATCTTGAAAGGTTTTATTTTCAGTACCAAACCGAGGCCCTGCCTCATGGAGAATCTCTCCAGCCCTTCTGTGTTAAGAACAAAGTTCCTTATAACCTCTTCCAAAAGTGGTATCAAGGATACGCGTAAAAAAATCGTTGAAGTCCAAGTTGATGGTATGCTCACTTCTGAAGATGCAAAAGATCCTCTATCGGTTGTCCAGCCTGGGAACGTCTTTGTCGGTACGGATAATCCTAGACGTATTTGGATTGAGTTCCGTATAAGTAACGGTCTTCACTTATCTCAAAAGAATTTAAGCTACCGGGATTTAGTTCGTATGGTAGAGAAACTGGAGGTTTTATGTTAAGTGTTACCGTTCTGAATCACTTGGCTGCCACTTATCACAGCGTGATTGCAACGGTGAAGCTTCATGGCAGTTCTTTCTGGAACTTCATCGGAACTTTTTTCAAAAATATCTTTAACGGGTGCAGGAACTATGTTAACATGGTTCCTGATAAAATCACTTTGGTAACAAGTCAATGCTAATTTCAAAATTTTTTTAACGCAACTCGTAAGCAGTCAAAAAATGGCTATTAATTGAAAGTTCTATCTTCGCTGGCAACC
>OIEH01000094.1_pt1 | contig 62871 bp, 62 predicted proteins | sample 1604811 | NCBI WGS metagenome assembly OIEH01 (sample SAMN01760945, study PRJEB22395) | human gut metagenome | reverse complement strand
TTAATTGGATCATCATTTTGACTTGGATCATTATTAATTGGATCATCATTTTGACTTGGATCATTATTAATTGGATCATCATTTTGACCTGGATCATTATTAATTGGATCATCATTTTGACCTGGATCAGGAGTATCCCCTCCACCATTAGAAGACTCCCATACCGCATCAAGATAAACATTATTATTAACAGTTATAGTAGTTCCAAGAGAATAAGAACCCCATGAACTTATTTTTTTTCCATCACATGTTAATGAATCAAATGTTTTTGGAATAATAATTGTATCTCCTTTAGTAACAGTTTTAGTAAATTTACCATTATTCTTTAATTGAGTACATACTTCAGAATTTGTAGTTGAACTACATACAAAAGTACCACTACAATTTTTCTTTAACACTACTTCATATTTAACAGAACCTGAATTTATAGGTACCCAGTTTGCTTTTAAAGTTGTATTTTCAGTAGGTTTAAAATTGCCAATAAAATTGCCAATTTCACCAGACCAATCTTTAATTTTTTTATTAATACCTGGACACCTAATAGTTGGTAATTGAATTGAAGAACCAGCAGAGACTACATACTCAAAACTATGTTCTTCTGGATTACTATTAAAAGCCAAACATATCTTACCTGAGACTGAGTCCTCACAAGTACAATTTCCAGAACTTACATTACCAGGAGCATTAAAATCAAATGTTACAGTAGTAGAAGGCGTAGTAGAAGGCAACTTCTTCCATTTAACTGTAAGTTTTCGTTCAATCATTTTATAAGTTTTTTGCAAAGAAGTATTTTGTACAGCAGTTTCATCAGAAGTTATAGGCAATTGATAATAATTATTTGATGATGGGGCAATATCTTTAACATCATTTAATTTAAAACCATCAAAAACATAACCTTCCCTAGTAGGTGGAGTATATTTTATATAAACATTCCCACCAGTATAATGAGCTGTTGAAGTAATAGAATCAGTACCACCAACACGTTCTAACTTCATATCACTAACTTGGTAATACTCTGTACTTGTGCTGCCACGATCATGATCATCTATAGTAACTTTAACTAAAGGTTGATTATATGCATACATGCAATTTTCATAATTATAATAATCTATTGCTAATACTAAAGGACTAGCGGGTCCAATATCAGTAGAAGGAAAAGCATATACAAATTCACCTTTAAATGAATCATAAGGAGGACTAGCATAAAAAATCATATGAAAATTACCTTCTTTATTCCTAAATTTTAGAGACTCATTAGAATCTATACCTGACACTTTAAAAGCGCAACAAAGAGTTTCACGACTACACATTGTACTAGAATCATTATAATTATAATTAAATAAATAATCAACATTTAAATCTGGATAATCCCAAGGAGCACTATAAGGTGATCTACTATCATATCTTCTAACTTCTCTATAAGTCATTTTAATACCATATTCAGTATCTAATGTAAACCTTTCAATATCTACCCATTTATTATCTATTTGTTGTTGAAATCCAGATATATTTTTTAAAGTATCAATTGTCATTTCGCAACCTGATATGCCATCTGAACGAAAAACAAAATTGCTATCCCCTTTACAAGTAGCTTTAATAGATGTAGATGCAAATATAGGAGGAACTGTTTCTTCTGCCCTAGTATCCTTAAAATTATATACTGTTACAACTGTTGCTACTAATAAAAATAAAAAACTAATCACCATTAATGTATATCTTCTCTTATTTGATTTTTCCACTATTGTACTCCTTTTTTCAAATATCATCTTCTAATTCATCAAGCAACTCTAATTCAGAATTCAATATATTTTTTATTTTTTCTTTTGAAACTTTTATTCTTTTTTCTAATAACATTTTTTCTTGTTCTATCTTTTCTGCTTTAACTAAAGCTTCATGAACAATACTATTAGCATTATTCTTAGCTTCGTCTAAAATCATATCAGCTTCTTTTTTGGCTAATTCTTTAATTCTGTCAGACGTATCTTGTACAGCTAATATAGCTTTTTCTAATTTACTATAATCAGTTGTATTATTATTTTTTAATTGATTAGTTAATTTTTCAATTTTTGCAACATACGTAACATTTTCAGTATTTAGTTTTTCTAATCTAGCTATTACTATATCAATAAACCTATTTACTTCATCAATATCATAACCATTTTGTACAACACTAAATCTCTTCATACTTACCAATCCAATTCATCTTTATCAGTATTCTTACTATTATCATCATCAGATATAGTACCCTCTACATTTACATTCTTTGGAGTACATAAAAATATACCTACCCCTATTTTCTGTAAATCACCACCTATCGCATAAACAGTACCACTCAAAAAGTCAATTATTCTTTTAGCTTGCTCTGTAGTAACCCTTTTCATATTTACAACAACAGTATTTCTTTTTTTCAAATGATCCGCAATTTGTTGACTCTCCGAAAAGGCTCTAGGTTCTAGTAAGATCATTTTACCATTACCATCTGGTAATGTCACCTTACTTTCACTATAATAAGCATCCTCATCCACTTCATCTGTTATCATTTCTTTAAGTTTCTTAAAGGCCACAATCACACCTCCTTTTATATAAATACCCTAATACAAAAGATATTTTTCTACTCTATTTCAATTTTACTATAAAGAGTTTTATTTTGCAATACCTAAAATAAATTAATTTCTAGTAAAATACATTCTTTAAATACAATCCCTCAGGATTTGCCGTTTTACCAGATATAGTTCTATCCTCTTTATCTAATATTTTTATTACTTCTTCAGGATTTCTCTTACCTTCCCCTATTTCTATTAATAATCCAACCATATTTCTTACCATATATCTTAGAAAACCAGTTCCCACAAAAGAAATAGTAATTTTATTTAAATCCCTACTATCTCTTACTATACTAGTAGTACTTATTTTTCTAACATAATCAACTATATCATCATCACTCTTAGTAAAAGATTTAAAATTATGTTCACCCTCTAAATATTTAAGTCCTCTTTCCATAGCTACTAAGTCTAATTTCTTATTATACTGATAAACATAGTTCCTTTCTATAGGATTATATTCTCCCATATTAAGTATATAAATATATTCCTTACCTATAGCATTAAATCTAGCATGAAAATCATCACTAACTTCTTCTATTTTCTTTATATATATATCTTCTGGTAATAGTGAATTTAAAGCTTTTAACAATTTATCACAATCAATCTTCTTTTTTAAATCAAAATGTGCTTTTTGATTTAAAGCATGTACTTTAGCATCCGTTCTCCCAGAAGCATGAATATCCACACTAACATCATTATTTATCTTTTTTAAAACACTTTCTATTTCTTTTTGTACTGTTCTTCCCTTAGGTTGTTTTTGATACCCTAAAAAGTTAGAACCATCATAAACAAAAGTCATAAAATACCTCATATATAACTACCTCTCTTACTAAGATTATAACAAAAGAAGCAAGAAAAATAAACTATTCTTTTAGCATCTTTCTTGCTTCTTTATATTTAGGGTAATATTTTGAAACCTGTAACCAAAAATTCTTACTATGATTAGGATATATAAAATGAGATAATTCATGAACAATAACATAGTCTAAACAAGTAATATCATACTTATATAATTCACTATTTAAAGTAATATTATTATTCCTTATATTACATACTCCCCATCTAGAAGTCATTTTTCTTATCTTCAAATTAGGTTTAGGTATATTTTCTACATATTCATTATACCAATACATTAACCTATCAGAAAATATTTTATATATTTCTTTATTTAAATATTTATTTAATTCTTTCTCATTCTTTACATAAATCTTATCACAAGTTATATCTATTTCATTAAAACTACCATATACAATATCATATTTCTTACCAAACAAATAAAAGTAATTATTTTTTTCATTTAACTTATTATCTTTCTCTAACATCTTTATAATACTATTCTTATTATTAATTATAATTTCTTTTATTTTTCTATCACTAACCATATAATTAGTAGTAACTACCAAAACTCCATTCTTAACCCTCATATAAGTATTCTTATTATTCTTTCTAACTATTTCCAAATTAACTAATATATTATCAATCTCTATACACATAAAATACCACATAAAAAAGGCTTAATAGCCTTAAAATTTAACTTTAACATTTTCACGTTCTTTTTCATCAATTTTAAAGTAGTCATAACTTTTAAATTTAAACATATTAGCTACTATATTAGATGGAAACATGGCTACTATATTGTTATATGACATAGCAGTATCATTATAAAATTGTCTTGAATAAGCAATTTTATCTTCAACTTCTTTTAACTCATTTTGTAATGATTTAAAATTTTCATTAGCCTTTAATTCAGGATATGCTTCACTTAAAGCAAATAATTTATTTAAAGCACCAGTAATTTGATTTTCAGCATCTACTTTTTCATTAATAGAATTAGCAGTAACTGCTTTATTTCTTGCTTCAATAACTCCTTCTAAAGTTTCTTTTTCATGTTTTGCATAGCCTTTAACAGTTTCAACTAAATTTGGTATTAAATCATATCTTTTCTTCAATTGAATATCAATTTGACTAAATTGATTTTCAACCTTATTTCTAGCATTTACCAATTTGTTATATACACTTACTACATATATAGCAATCAAAACTACTATAGCCAATACTATAAAAAATATTTTCATATATATCCTCCTTTATTTAATTATACTATAAAAATAAAAAAATTAACAATATATTTTATAAAATATACTAAATAAAAGTAATATTTTATAGTTTTTATAAAAAATATCGAAAATTTATATATTTTTTTTACACAAAATGGTTGATTATTAATTTTTTTTGTTATATAATGAACTAGTCAACGCAAAAAAGAGATGCCTGAGTGGCGGAATAGGTAGACGCACAGGACTTAAAATCCTGCGAGATTCAACCCTCGTGTCGGTTCAAGTCCGACCTTAGGCACCAATTATTATGGAGGAATACCCAAGTCCGGTTGAAGGGATCGGTCTTGAAAACCGAGAGGTCGTGAAAGCGGCGCAGGGGTTCGAATCCCTTTTCCTCCGCCAATTATATTTATTATCGCGGGATGGAGCAGCTCGGTAGCTCGTTGGGCTCATAACCCAAAGGTCGTTGGTTCAAATCCAGCTCCCGCAACCATGGTTCCGTGGTGTAGTGGTCTATCACGTCTGCCTGTCACGCAGAAGATCGCGGGTTCAAACCCCGTCGGAACCGCCATTTTTTTTAGGCTTCATAGCTCAGTCGGTAGAGCAGAGGACTGAAAATCCTCGTGTCGCTGGTTCGATTCCCGCTGGAGCCACCAGTAAGCAATCTGTCCGAACTTTTATAGTTTAGACTTAAATAAATGTATCAATTTCTAATGAAGTTGGTACTTTTTTTAGTTTAAGTAAAGGAGATGGATTGTTAAAATGGTAAATATCACAAAGAAAGAATTAGTAATTGAGAGTGAATTAAAAAATAAAATAGAATTTATATGTAGTTTTTGTAATACTACTCCTATTATCATTAATGGTAATATTAGAAAAATTAATAAGACAAATTTGAATTATATCGAACCACATAGAATAATTATTAAAGGTATTACATTTCTTGCCTTCAATTATTCTAATGAAATATTTGTTGAAAATTTATCTCATAAAATAAAAATATCGGATTTAGAAACCTATATAAACCAAATAAAGTAAAATAATAGAAATATACCAACTTCTTTAAATATAAGCCCTATTTGGCTTAAAATAAGCAAATAATATCAAATATGTCTTGACTTTAAATAAAAAATATTTATAATAAATGACAATTAATTTGTTTTGTGTATTGGGGGTTGATATATATGAAACAAATAAAAATTAAGTATAATATAGATAAGATTATTATAAGAGGTGTCAAAGGCATAATTTGATTAAGTGTCTTTGTCGCCTCTTTTTTGATGAAGAATAAGAAGAAAGGAAATGATTTATTAATGAGTGAAGAAAAGAAAATTGCAGGTATTTATATAAGAGTAAGTACCGAAGATCAAGCACGAGAAGGATTTAGTTTACCGGAACAAGAAAAGCGTTTAAGGGCTATGTGTGAGTATAAAGGTTATGAGATATATAAATTATATAAGGATGCTGGAATAAGTGCTAAAACAGGCAATTATAGACCTGCATTTGAAGAATTATTACAAGATATTAGAGATAAGAAATGCAATACTATTGTTGTATTAAAATTAGATAGATTAACAAGAAGTGTTTATGATATGGAAGATATAATGAAATTTTTAGATGAAAACAATGCCTACCTAGATTGTGCAAATGATGATATAAATACAACAAATGCAAATGGAAGAATGGTTGCAAGACTTTTAACTACGGTATCACAAAATGAAATAGAAAGAACAAGTGAAAGAACTAAAATCGGTTTAGCTGGAGCAATTAAAGTTGGAAATATTCCAAATAAAGCCCCTTTTGGTTATAAAAGAAATAATAAAAAACTTGTCCCAGATCCACTTACAAAAGACCAAGTAATAAGAATATTTAATTTATATTACGAGGGAAATTCCTACCAAACTATTGCTAACATTTATAATGATGAAAAAGTATTTGGAAAAACAAATTGGTGTGATAGTACAATTTTAAAAATATTAACAAATGAGATTTATAAGGGAGATTTTGTACACGGAAGAAAAACAAATAATCCAACATATTATTCAAATGTAGTCGAGCCACTTGTATCGAAAGAATTATGGGAGGAATGCCAAGTGCAAAAAAGAAAAAATTCAAGAAATTATAAACGAGATAAAGAATATTTATTTTTACAAAAATTAAGGTGTCCTAAATGTAATAGAATATTAGGTGGTAATGCAACAAGAAAGAAAAATGGAAAAGTTTATTACTATTATCAATGTAATAATTGTAAAATAACAATTAAAGAACCTAAAATAGAAGAAACAATTAAAACAATACTAGGAGATATTTTAGAATATGATAATGTTGTAAATGAATTTTTTTTACCAGTATTAAAATCAAAATTAGAAGATTCAAAAGAAGAATTAGGTAAAGAATTAAAAAGTTTAAATACTAAAAAAGAAAGAATTAAAAAAGCATATATTGATTCATTATTTACAGAAAAAGAATTTAAAGAAGAAACAAAAATAATTGAAGAACAAATTGAACTTATTAACTCAAAATTATTAGAAAATGAACAAACAGAACAATTAAACTTTACTACCCACGATATTCTACTTAAAAGAGATATGGACTTTATCAATAAAGTAAAATTACCAATTAGTTATTATGCTTTTAATGATAACTGGGATTTATTAGATAGAGATATAAAAGCAGATATAATTATGCGATATGTAGATGATATTGAACTTGAAATGATAAATAATACATACGAAATAAAACAAGTTAATTTTAGATCAACATTTTATAGTGATTTTGAAGAATTATATAAGCAAGGTTATATTGATAAAAAAAGACTACTTACTTATGATTTCAATGGAATATGTGTTGATAGTGAAGTTAGGTTTAGTGAGTATTTGTCTATTAAAGAAGTTATGCAACATTTTTATAGATTAAATGAATGTTATGAAGTTAATTTTTATAAAGGAACTTTATACAAAGAAACTAGAAAATTAGATATTGGACCACTTCTTAAAAATGAAGTTCCAATAAGGGTGTTCCCATTACAAGAAAATGATAATGGGAATAAAGACTGGGTATCAATGGGAATGTTTGCTACTAAAAATAATCCTAATGATATAAAAGTAAATATTAGAGATTTATTTGAAGCAATACCAGATAATGTTACGGAAGAAGATTTTTTAAATAATGATGAAAATTCTAGTCAAGAATAAATTTATTTACTTGCGAAGTTCTTGACTAGAAATAGTAAAAATAATAATGGAAAAAGTCTAAAACAAAAAGTTATCTTTCTTGTTTTAGACTTATCTACTGAAAATTTTTTTGTTAACTTTTTTTTAAAAAAAGTTATAACAAACGAACACGTTTTGTTGAAACGTAGTTTCAATGAAAGTGGGAAAAGTTTGTTTAATAAAATTATGAAATAATTGCTTACTTTAGTTTGCAATTAATGAATAATTTTTAAAGATAAAATAAAATGCAGTGCATTATATTTTATCATAAGTCTTATGTAGTTTTAATGATTTACGAAGTTTATCATTATTACTGCATAAGACAGGTGGATTCTAAGGTGTTAAACCTTAGCCCCCATATTTTGATACTTGTGTCAAAATATATAGGGGGTTAGAGATTTTGACAAAGCAAAATTACCCTACTATACGTAGTAGGACTCTATTATAGTAAAGGAGGCTTTAAATATATGGAAGAACTATCTTATTCACTACATTTAAGTAATGATAAAAACAAATCTAAAAAAGCAAGAAGAAGCACTAAAAATACTGAAACTGGTACTACTTCTCTATCTAATAATGCTATACAAAATCATCAGCAGTTATCTAAAGTTGATAAACATAATTTAAGAAAATATGATGAAGAACAAGAATTGATTTCTATAATTAAAGGAACTTCTTCTATTGTAGAAGATACAAAAAATTTATATTTAGATTTATTTGAAGATGCAAGAATTAAATACAATGAAAAGCAAACTAGAAATGATAGAAAGATAGACAATTATTTTAATCATATTTCAAATGACAATAAAAGAGATTTAGCTTGTGAAATAATTATTGAACTTGGAGATATGGACTTTTGGTCTGATAAAGATAATAAATATAAACATAAAATGACAGAAGTTTTTAAAGAACAAATAAGAGATTTAGAAGAAGTTGTACCTAACTTTAAAATAGCAAATGCAACAATACATTATGATGAATCTAGTCCCCATTTACATATAGTTGGTGTTCCATTTAAAGAAGGTATGAAAAATGGTATGGAAAGACAAGTTGGTAAATCTGATGTTTTTACAAAAGAAAGTTTAAAAGTTATTCAAGATAAAATGCGAGAATATTGCATTAATTCATTTAATCGTATTTATCATTTAAATTATACTTTAAAATTAAAAGAAGAAGGAAGAAATGTTGATATAAATGTTGCTAATATGAATGAATATAAAAAATTTAAACGAGAACAAGAAAATTATAAAAGGCAACTTAAAGAATTAAATAGTAAAACCGATGAATTACAAGACAAGTCTAATGAAATAAATAATATTATTGATAATTTAAAACCTACACTTATAAATAAAAATAACTACTCTATTTCTAATGCTGATATCGAAAAAATTAAAAAATATATAGAACAAACTAATGATACTACTTCAAATTTAAGAAATGCAAACGATATAAATATAATATTAAATAAATACGAAGATGATTTAAGAGAACATTCTAATGAGGTTAGAAATTTACAAAAGAAAATTAAAACTCGTGATGAAAAAATTGAAGAATTAGAATACAAATTAGACAATGCTAATGAAACTATTGATGAATTAGAAGATAAGGTATCTAAATTACAAGAAACACTAGATTATTTTAAAGAATTATGGAAAAAGTTTATAGAATTTTTAAAAGATAAATTCTTCTCATCTAATAAATATGATGACTTTATTAATAATTTATATGATGAAGATATATTAGATGAGAATGATATCGGTATTATTCAAAATAATACAAAAGATAAGGATGATTTTGAAAGATAAATTATCTTTTAAAATTTTTTTACAATAGTATATAAAAAAATTTTAAAATATGATATAATTACATTATCAAGTAAAGTGATGTTGAAATATTAATATGTTGAAATGGAGAATTGATTATGAAAAAAACAATATTAATTTTTATATTAGTTTTTTGTATATTATTTTTTCTTATTGAATTTGGTATTAAAAATGAAGATGAACATTCTTTTATTGGAACAATTATAGAAGTGTCTTCATCATACATTATAGTAGAACCAAATGAGGATGAAGAAGAAATCAAAAGTTCTGATAAATTTCGTATTGAACTAAAAAATAATAATATACCTTACAAAGTAGGAACAGAAGTGAATATAACTTATGAGGGAATGATAAATGAAAGTTATCCAGCAAAAATTGAAACAACAAAGATAGAGATTATATCAAAAAATTAATTTATAAAAGATAAAAAAATATACAGATATAATGAATTTATATAATATTATATATATGGTTACTTCTTATATAATAAAATTAATTGTACTAATTGTCGTAAAGATATATTAATTTCAAATGATATGTTTGATATTAATATTTGTAAATAATTATATTAAGGAATTATATTATCTTATCATACTTGGAAATTGTGAGGTGATGAATTGTTAGAAAAAAAATATGAGCAAGTGATTGGCAAATAATTAAGGATGATAAGATAATAATATAATTTTGTCAATTAAATTGCTTATTTATGAGAGGAGAAATAATGAAATTAAATTTTAAGAAAATAATTTTTTCTTTATGTACAACTTTGATTATGCCAACATTTGTATCTGCTGACGTAGGTTTGTTAGTTGGCAGAAATTATGGTTCAGGGGATATAAATACTACAACAGACATAACAAAAGCTCAAACTCAATTTACCTATGCGGGTCAGGGATATATTTCAAATACTAATCCAACTTATTTTTGGATAACAGGGGAACAAAATGGAGTTAAAAGAGTTGAGAATTCTATTTTATTTTTTAGTGGTCATGGTAACCAAAATTTAATGCATTTCTATAATAACGATGCAACAGCTGGAGGATATGATTTTTATATTACAGGAACTTCAAATTACGGGTCAACTACAGTAAGACTAGCATCTTATGATATGTCTAAAGTTAAACTAGCTGTGTTTGCAGGGTGTAAAACAGGGAGTGGGACATCAAATGTAGCCAGTCAAACAAAAGCAGATGGAGCAAAAGCTACTATTGGTTGGAAAGAAAGCATTCAAGTGGGTTCACACAGTGATTGGTTAAATAGATTTTGGAGCAAAGTGTTTACACCGGGATTTGGAGGTACTATGCTTACTGCAATACAATATGCTAATAGTTTTACATATAGTGATTCAAGAGTAAAAAATATTAGTACTTATGGTAATTGGTCGACTGCATATAATTCCTTATCATTAGAAAATGAAGCATTTATGGATAATTCAGTTAGCATTAATAATAATTTAATTGATGATGAAAGAAAACATAATTTAAACATTGTTTCTAAATCTTTGTCTGAAGAAGAAAAAATCAATGTTTTAGATGAATATATAAAAAATAATATTGATTCATCTTTTAAAATAGAAAATTTTGATATAAAAAAAACAGAAGGTCACGATTATAACATATACGATATTACTTATGTTATCAATGGGGATATAAAATCAATATTAGGGTATACAGTTTTTGAAATTGCTGGTAAATTTGTTGCTTTGTATGATAATACACAAGGTACTTCTTTTAATAATCTTGAAACCTTGAATACTATATCTCCAACTCAATTCAACACTACATCAAATATATCTATAAGTGATTTGATAGATACAAATACTTATACAGTAGAGAACGATTATAGATATAAATTTTATGATAATGAAGATGGTAGAGTATACTATGTAATTAGATTGGATTTATTAAATAAAATAGATAACACCGCAACTGTAAAAACATTTAAATATGAACTTTAATTATATGAAACAAGACTAAATGTTTTATATAATAGATAATTACGGGTCTGTAATGAAATTTATCTTATTTCATTACAGACCTTTTTCAATCTTTTAAAACATTCCTTAAAATTATATTTTAAATTAATAAAATTTATGGTATTATATTATTAGAAGTTGATGTAATTATTGCAACGACTTACTTTGGTGAAAAAAGTTTGAAATAACTTTCTTACTCGCACCATTAAAGATTTATTCGAACTAGAAATAGTTCGTTTTTCCTTGATTTAAAATATATAGCGACCAAAAAGTGACTGAAAAGTGACCGAATATATTGATATTATTTTTAAAACTGTATATACTATAATTGAGGTGACATGATAAAATGTACATAGAAGATGAATATACTGAATTAAAAATTGAATTAACAAAAGATATAAAAAAAGAAATAATTGCATTTGCAAATACTAAGGGTGGCAAAATATACATTGGTATTGATGATGATGGAAATATTATTGGTCTAAAAAATTATAAAGAAGATTTAGAATCTCTTTTTGGAATGATAAGAGAAGGAATAAAAAGTGATTTAACACTATATACTTCGGTTAATTTAATAAGTATAAATGATAAAGATATAATAGAAATTAATGTTATGGAAGCGCCTAATAAACCTTATTATTTAACTGAAAAAGGAATTAAGTCATCAGGAGTATATTTAAGATATGGTAACACTAGTGCTCCTGCTAGTGAAGAAGTAATAAAGAAAATGTTGATTGAAAATCAAGGAGATTCTTTTGAAAAACTAATTTCACAAAATCAAAATCTAAATTTTGAAACTCTTAATAGTATATTTAAGAAACACAACATTAAATTGGATGATAATAAATTAAAAAGTTTAAATATTATTAATTTGAATGGTCAATATACAAATTTAGGTTTACTTCTATCAGACGAATGTCCTTATTCAATAAAATGTGCAATTTATAACGGGACAAACAAATTAGAGTTTAAGGATAGAAAGGAATTTAATGGTTCAGTTTTAAAACAAGTAAATGATGTGTTTGAATACTTGGAATTATTTAATAAAACTAAAGGGAAGATTATTGGATTAGAGCGAATAGATACAAAGGATTATCCTGAATATGCTTTAAGAGAATCATTATTAAATGCAATTATACATAGAGACTATAATTATAAGGGAAGCATTTTGATTTCATTATATGATGATCATTTTGAGATTACATCATTAGGTGGAATTGTTAAAGGATTGAGTTTAAATGACTTATATTTAGGAATATCTGAAAGCAGGAATCCTAATTTAGCTAATATATTTTATAGGTTAAAATACGTAGAAAGTTTTGGAACAGGTATAGGCAGAATAATAGAATCATATAATGATTTTGATAAGAAACCAGTATTTGTTGATACAGATAATGCATTTAATGTAACATTATATAATGTTAATTATTTAGAAAATAACGAAAAAGTGTTACCATCTAATTTAACTCAAGAAGAAAAAATAGTTGAATATTTAAAGAAAAATAGTAAGATTAATAGGAATATAGTAGAAAAATTATTAGATATTTCATCTACAAGAGCAAAAAATATATTAAATAATATGTGTGAAAAAGAATTAATAATTATGATTGGTAATGGAAAAAATACAATGTATGTGTTAAAATAAATATAGATTGATTCATATATGTAATATTCGTCAAAAAAGTTGTAAACCTCTACGTCGTCGGCACCATTGGGAAATATGTTCGAACTATTCGAACTTTATATAAATGCACTCAAATTATGCAAAAAATGCCAAAAAAACGTAAAAATGCACAATAATTTCAAAATATTGTGCATTTTTTTACTTTTATAGTTAGATATGTTAATATTTAATTAGGTGATGAAAATGGAACCATTTAAATTAAAAGAATTACCAATCGAGTATAATATAGATAAAGAATTGCTAAAATTACTTTCAGAAACTAATGAAAAATATGGAGAATATAAATCATACTTGAAAAATATTGAGTTTGATTCACGATTTTTTCTTGATTCTATTATTTTAAGTGAAAGTTTAAAATCTACTCAAATAGAAGGAACTCAAATATCACAAGATGAAATGTATTATTTAAAGTATATGCCGAATAGTGATGATAATTTAGAAATTCAAAATTTAAAAAAAGTTATTGACTATTCAAATGAGTATTTAAAAAATAGTAATAAAATAGATATTCATTTTGTAAATCATATTCATAAAATACTATTAGATAGTGTTAGAGGTAATAAAAAAGAACCTGGAAAGATTAGAACAATTCAAAATTGGATAGGACCTAAAGGTTGTGGTATTGAAGATGCAATTTTTATTCCTCCTATTCCTGAAGATGTTCCATTATTATTGGACAATTTATTTAAATATATGAATGATGAATTTATTGATCCACTTTTTGTTAATTTAGCTATTTCACATTCTCAGTTTGAAACTATTCATGCTTATCGTGACGGAAATGGTAGATTAGGTAGAGCACTTATTCCTATACAACTTGCTAAATTAACTGATGATAGGCCAATTTTGTTTTTATCAGAAGTAATCGAATTATATAAACATAGTTATCATAAATTTTTAAATGAAAGCAGAAAAGGGAATATGTCAGGCTTTATTAAATTTTTCTTACAATGGATTATTGAACAATGTAATAATTATATTTCTAAAATAAATATGATAAAAAGTATTTATAATAGAGATATGGATAAAATAAAAACATTAAATAGTAATGCTGTATATAGAATAATGCCTGCTATAATGCACCAAATAGTTTTTACAAAAAAAGAAATATAAGAAGAATCTGGTGTATCAAGAAATACTGTGTCTACTTTAATAGATCAATTAATAGAATTAGGAATACTTGTTCCTGATTCAACATATGCAAAACTAGGATACCGATATAAAGCAATATATGATGTTTTTGTTGAAAAAAATGATATATAATGTAACTGGTTTGTAATTTTATTACTTACTATTATCTTTTGGCCTCTGAGTTGTTAGACATGCTCCTTACTGGCACCATTTTTAATTAACACTTGAACATTTCAAGTAAAAATAAATATTAACTAGAAATACCGTCTAGTTTTTTTATTTATAAACAACTAAGATTTAAAAAAGATTGTTACATTTCTATAGTTATTCCCCTACACATCCAACATATTAACTAAGTTTAATAACCCAAATATATATAAACAAAATTTTAAAAAATTACACAAAAAAAGCTAATGCTTCTAACATCAACTTTTATTTTTTTATTTTATTCCAACATTGTATACCACTTTTTGATTGATTTTCAATGTTATTATCACCTGTACTTGAAAGTAAACCAAATACAGCAGTTACTAAAGTAACAACTAAAAATACTGCAACAGCATATATTGCTCTCTTAGTTAATAACTTAGTAGCATTTTTTATTTCATCCTCTTTTGAAGCAATAACTGCTTTTGACAAATCAAACATTCCATATAAAATAAGTAATATAGGAACACCTATTTGAATAATTGGAATTATACCAAATTTAATAAGTCTAATTAATGGTGCTAAATCACTACACGTATCTAAAAATAACATAATTTTCCTCCCTCAATACATACATATTATATAATACTTTTTATATAATGTCAATTTATTTAATTATTATTTACACTTTTATTTATTTAATTATTATTTACACTTTTAATATTATATTTCTTGTATAACATTTATAATCATAGGTTTATTACCAGCTTGTTCAAATAAAAATTTTGATAATTCATCTCTAATAGTATTCTTTATTTTTGTATAATCAACATAACCATTATGAGTATTATCCAAAATAATACTAGAGCAAATATTTTTCATATCATCTATAAGTTGAACAGAATCTTTTACATAAATAAATCCCCTAGTAAGTATTTCTGGTCCTGCTATTATCTGTTTACTTTTCTTATCAATCGTTGCAGACACTATAACTATACCATTATTAGATAACAATTCTCTATCTTTAAGTACCAATTCCCCAATATCATTAGAAGAATCTCCATCAATAGATATATTACCTACCCTTACCTCTTTAAATTCATCCATTAATTTACCATCAACAATAGTAGCAACACTTCCATTTTCTTTCAAAATAATATTATCCTTATCTACCCCAACCATACAAGCCAAATCTCCATTAGCGACTTGTTCTGAATATTCACCTTTAATTGGAAAATAATACTTAGGATTCATAAGTTCTATCATCATCATAAGATCCTCTTTAGAAGCATGATATGATAAATATTTCTTCGGAGATAAAACAACCGCTTCACACCCTATCTTAGCAATCTTATCTAATAACTTATAAAAAGTCTTTTCTCTACCCTCATACACAGGTGTAGCTAAAAATACCGTATCACTACTTGTTAAAGTAACATATTTATCATAACCATCTACTATTTTCAAAATATTATAATAAGGTTTATATCTCTCATTAGAATTTAATATAACAACATTTTCATCATTAATATTAGATAAATCTCCAATATATTTACTATCAATATGTAAATAATCTTCTTTAATAGCATTATCTATTATATTTTGTAGTCTTTTTCCCATAACAACTATTTTTCTATCTGTCTTTTCTACTTCATTAAATAATTCTTGTATTCTATATAAATGAGAATTTAAGACATTAAATATAATTCTTCCATTACTTTTTACTAAAGTTTCCCTAATTAATGATTGTATCCTATGATTTGGAGCCGTATATCCTTCTTTATTAGCATACAAAGACTCAGACATTAAACACAATACCCCTTGTTTACCAATATATGCTAACTTACCTAAATCTGTTTTATATGCTCCCCTCATCGTTGAATCAAATACAAAATCAGAAGCATAAAATATTATTCCATCAGGAGTATAAATAGCATACCCAAAATTATCTGGAATAGAATGTGATAAAGAAACAGGATAAACCTTTAAATTACCAACATCTACTGGTTTATTAGCCTCGATTTTTACCAAAGAAGAAATACTCTTATCATATTCTAATAATTCCTGTTTAACAATATTATATGTAAATGGAGAAGCATATATAGGTATATTAGGTAAATAATCTATAATATCTGTAATTGCTCCCACATTCTCATCATGACCATGTGTTAAAAATATTCCTCTAATTCTTTCTTTGTTCTGTTTCAAATAATCAATATTAGGAATCATATAATCTATTCCCAATGTCTGTTCATCAGCATACTGAAGTCCAGCTTCAAGAACAAGTATATCATCATCAACACAGACAACATACATGTTTTTTCCATTTTCATTTAGTCCACCTAAACTAAATATATTAATTTTACTCATTTTTCTCCTTTCCAAATAAAGTATAAAAGACTAAAAAATTATAACAAAAAAAATTACTATTGTCAAACGTCATCAAAAGATAACAGTTGATTTTACTTTTTAATTATGATATAATTTGTAACGTGTTAATCTTTAAAATTTATATTATTTATTTTATATCGGTCAAAATTTTACAAGAAAGTGAGGATTATGAATAAAGAAAAAACAACCCAAGTATTTGCCCTAGGAGGCCTTGGAGAAGTAGGAAAAAATATGTATTGTGTTAAACACAATAATGAAATTATTATCGTTGATGCAGGAGTAATGTTTCCAGAAGACGATTTATTAGGTATTGACTATGTTATACCAGACTTTAGTTATTTAAAAGAACATGAAAATATGATAAAAGGACTATTTATAACACATGGTCATGAAGACCACATTGGAGGAATACCATTTTTACTTAACCAAATAAATATTCCAAAAATATATGCTCCAGTTCAAGCTAAAGAACTTATCTTAAAAAAATTAGAAGAAAGAAATATAAAATATAAAAATATTAAAATTTATGATGAAAATACAACCGTTAAAACAAAATACTTTAATATTGAATTTTTTAGAACAACACACTCTATACCAGACTCTCATGGTCTAGCTATTACTTCTCCTAATGGAGTTATAGTAATGACTGGAGATTTTAAATTTGATTTTACACCAATAGGACCAATGGCTAATTTACATAAAATGGCAGAAATTGGTAAAAAGGGAGTAAAACTATTAATGAGTGATTCTACTAATGCATTAGTAAGTGGCATTTCTGTTAGTGAATCCAAAGTAGATGAAAATCTTGGAGAAATATTTTCTAACTACCAAAATAACAGAATAATCTTAGCAACATTTGCTTCAAATATATATAGACTTAAACACATTGTAGAAACTTGTAAAATTAATAAAAGAAAAATAGCTCTATTTGGTAGAAGTATGGAAACATCTATCGAAATAGCTATAAAATGTGGATATATAAAAGATAAAAGTATATTTATATCAGCAGAAGAAGCTAACCAATTAAATCCTAGCAAAGTATGCCTATTATGTACAGGTAGTCAAGGTGAACCACTTGCCGCTTTATCAAGAATTGCCAATGGAACTCATAAACACATTAAACTTATACCTAATGATATTGTTATTTTCTCATCTTCACCAATACCAGGTAACTCCTCTTCCGTATCAAAAACAATCAATAAATTATACCTAAAAGGAGTAAAAGTGTTTACCAATAGCATTAATCAAGAAATACATTCATCAGGACATGCTAATCAGGAAGAATTAAAATTAATGATAAGACTATTTAATCCCGAATATTTTGCACCATATCATGGAGAATACAGAATGTTAAAAGAACATGCCGACTTAGCTATTGACTGTGGTATACCAAAGAAAAACACCTTTATATTAGAAAATGGAGACATTTTAAATATTTCCAATACCTCAATTGTAAAAAAAGGACATATTCAAGCAACTTCAGTATATGTAGATGGTTCAAGAGTTGGAGATGTTAGTAACGTTGTTATAAAAGATAGAGTATTAATGTCAAATAACGGTATCTTATCAATAATTATAAATATAGACTCTAAAAACAAACAATTATTAAGTCCACCATTAATTACTACCCGCGGATATATATTAGTAAATGACAATTTAGATTTAATCAAAGAATTACAAAAAATTAGTGAAAAAATAATTAATAAAATGTTAAAAAATAAAACCATTAATTTTTCTGAAATCAAACAAGAATTAATTAATGAACTTGTTCCTATCCTAAACGAAAAAATTGGTAGAGTTCCAATTATATTACCAGTAATTATGGATATAAAGGGATTTTATGAAAATAGAAAAACTGAGATTACCAATAAGTAATCTTTTTTTCTATACCCCATTATCTAATAACAATATATTAATATGTAAAGATAAATTAAATAATTAAAATATATTGTCTAAAAATAACATAGATGATATAATAAGAAACGAGGTAAAAGTATGAAAAAGAAGTGTAAAATTAAAAGAAAAATAAGTATCCAAAAAATATTCTGTATTATTAGTATATTATTTATTATAGGATGTTTTATTTTTTATGGAAAAAGATTAATAAAATATTATAAAATATATAATCCAAAAATAGATGGAGAATCAACAGTTTATATGGCAACAGATATTCTAGCAAATACTTCATTAGTATATGAAGGAAATGGTGCATATAGAATAAATGGTAATACCATATATAAAGGTGAAAATGTAGATAACTATGTTAGTTTCTCTAATATGTTATGGCGTATTATTAAGATTAAAAGTGATAATACTATTGTTATGATGCTAGATGACTATATAAATATCTTACCATGGAATGAAGAATATACCGCATTTACAAAATCAGATATTTTTAATTATCTAAATGACATTTTTATAAAATCTTTTAATACCGAAAAATTAGCCAAAACAACTATTTGTGAAGACGATATCAACAGTATGACAACTATTTCATGTAGCAAAATGAATCTAGATAATTATATATCTCTACTAGATATTTCTGACTATGTAAACAGTATTGTTGATGATAAAACATTCTTATCTAAAGAAGATGAAAAAATATGGCTAGCAAATTCAAGTAGTGCTGCAAATAAAGCTTGGCACACCTCAAGTAATACCATAACATTATCAAAACCTAATATTAACTATTTAGTTAAACCTGTCGTAACTTTAGCCAACAATAATGTTTTATTAAGTGGAACAGGCACAAAAGAAAATCCATATATTGTAAAAGAGGATATAAAAGATGTAAGAGTTAGTTCTTATGTAAAACTAGATAACGACTTATATCAAGTATATGACATAGAAAAAGATGTTATAAAACTAGAATCAACAAAGTTAGTTACTACAAGTAGATATTTTAGTAACAATTCAAATATATATGATGAAAATGATACTTACTCTCTTGCATATTATCTAAATAATACTTACTATGAAGAATTACCATATAAAGATAAACTAGTTAAAGGAAAATATTATATTGGCAAATATGAAAATAGTTATAAAGACGTTTTAAGTAAATATACTGAATGTTACATAGGATTACTTAATATTAGTGATTTAAAATTTAATAGCAACTTAGCAAACTATTACTTAACAACACCAATTGATGATGGAGTATATATTTATAATTCAATTCTTGCAAAATCAAGAATTGGCGTAAAAAGACATATAAGACCAACCATCAGTATCAGTAAAGAAAACAAATTTAAAGGAAATGGTACTTTAAATGATCCATTTATATTGGAGGATTAAATATGAAAAAAGTTAACAAAAAAAAGAAAAGAAAATTAAATTGGTTTACCATTGTTATGATCATTATTGATATCTTTGTAGCTGGTTGTTTCTTTCTATTCTATGGACCATATACAGATTTCAAAAATATGATAATATCTACAGCAATGGTTACTAAAACACATCAGTATATTGCTTATACCTTCTATAGTGAAGAAGAAGTAAGTAAAGTTGTAGCACTTAACTCATATATAGTTCCATCTGAAGAAATAAATCTTGATGACATAATTATTGATACTAGTGATAAAAAAATATATAAAGATGAATATGATAAAGCTATATTAGTAAGAAATGAAGGAAATGAAGACTATAAACTAATTAATATTAAAATTTCTAAGTATGATGCATACCTAGTAGCTATATACGACCCATCAAAAGTAACTGCCATAACATCTAAATCATTTAATACAGGTAATGGACAAGAATCTGTTCTAAAGATGTGCAAAAGATATAATGGACTTGTATGCATAAATGGTGGTGGATTTGTTGACTATGGAATGGGCTCTGATATACCTATTGGATATATAATCAAAGATGGTGAAGTTATATGGTCTGATAGTGAAAAACGCGGTAACATAATAGGAATTACATACGAAAATAAACTATCACTAATTAATGCAACAGGTGAAGAAGCAGTAGCATCAGGAATACGTGATGGATTAGAATTTGGACCTTTCTTAATTGTAAATGGACAAAAAATAACTAACAGTTCTGGAGCAGGCGGATATGATAGAGCAGCTCGTGTAGCCATTGCTCAAAGAAAAGATGGCATAATACTATTCTTAGTTACAGATGGTGTTCACAGTAGAGGACCTACCCTAATAGAAATAGCTGATACACTAGAAAAATATGGCGCTTACAACGCAGCAAATTTAGATGGTGGAACATCTTCACAACTAGTTATTAATAATAAATTAATAAATAACCCACTTAATGTCTTTGGAGAAAGAGTTATTGGTGGAAGAAGCGTAGTATCAGGATTTGGACTATTACCATAAAATAAAAAAGAATACACAATATTCTTTTTTATTTTTATAATATTTCTAATAATTTTTTTAATATATTATCTACAATAAATTCCTTAACTTTTTTCCTACTATCTGAAGGAACAACTAACTCCATATCAATAAAATTATTATCCTTAGCACAATAAATCGAAACATATACTATATTATTAGCACCAACTAAGTTATTAGGATCAACCTCATTTATTTTACCAGTAATCCCTACTCCATAACTACTCTTAGAAAATTCACTAATACACTTAGCCATTTCCCTAGCCACTTCACTACTATAGACAGAATACATATCTATTGTAGTTCTATTAACACCCATCTTAATTTTGTATTCATTAGAATAAGTAACAGCTGAAAATTCAAGAACCTTAGATGAACCACTCACACAAGTAATAGTACTTGCAAAATAACCACCTGTACATGATTCCATAGAAGAAATAGTTTCCCCTCTTTGTATTAATTTTTCTACAACTAACTTTTCATTCATATTTATACTCCACCCTTTTTTAAATAAAAACTTGAACATAATATCCAAGTATATTCTATATCAGTACGAACATAATAGATATTCCTAAACTTAAATTAAATCAGATAATAACTTAATTCTATTTATATATTAACATATACTTTTAAAATAATCTACAATAACTTTTTTTAATAAAAAAACTAGATATTCTATATCTAGTAAATAACATAATTGGTAGCGAGAGGGGGATTCGAACCCTCGACCCTACGGGTATGAACCGTATGCTCTAGCCAACTGAGCTATCTCGCCATAAATCAAGTGCAATATAAATATAACACATTTATTTATCTTTGACAATACCAAATTATATTATTTTTTATTTTTATTGACAAAAAAAATTATGATTGATATCATTTAATTAAAAGGAGTAAAAGTATGAAAAGATTTAATATGATAGATGAAGAATTTATATGTGAAAATTGCCACCAAAAAGTAAATAAATTAAACTATACAGCAAGAGATCATTGTCCATATTGCTTATACTCAAAACACGTTGATATTTTACCAGGAGATAGAAAAAATACATGTAAAGGATTACTAGAACCCATAGGAATAGAAAAATTTAAAAACACTTATAAAATAATTTATAAGTGTACATCTTGTAATAAAATACATAAAAATATTATAGCAAATGATGACAACTACGATTTAATAGTAAAACTATCTGTAATTAATGATTAAACAACTTACTAAATAAATCGTAAATAGATGGCAAAAACATTATAGCAACAAATAATATTACAATAATTACCATAAAAACTTTCATTTCTGAAGATATCCTAACTGTCTTCTTTTTATTTGTAACAGGTTTATTATACACTGTACTATCATTTATAATATTAGTTCCATTATCAGAATACACATTAGTAGTAACATTTGTATTTTGAGAAGTATTATTATCTTGAACACTAAAGTTTTGATTGTTATATGTACCATTATTAGTATTCATACCGTTAAATTGATTATTATTTGCCGATTCATTCATTTTATACACCACCATTATTATTTTGTTGTGGACTATAGACAAAACCACCACTATTCATAGTAGGATTTACCATATCTTGATTAACAGCATTAGGAACACCAATATTTTGATTATTTGGCTGTGTAATTGACTGAGCATCTAAAGAACTATTATTATTTACAGTTTGATAAGAAAAATTAGGTACTGGATTTACTTGCTGCATAGGTTGTTCAAAATTTGGAACTTGATTCACTATAGGAGTTACATTACCTAAATTAGAAACTGGTTCCTGAACGCCAGATTGGTTTACCTGATTAAAATTAGGTACTGGATTTATTTGCTGCATAGGTTGTTCAAAATTTGGAACCTGATTCATTATAGGAGTTACACTACTTAAATTTGGTACTGGCTCCTGAACTACGGATTGGTTTACTTGTCCAAAATTTGGAATTGGATTTACCTGTTGTACTGGTTGCTCAAAATTTGGAACTTGATTCATTATAGGAGTTACACTACCTAAATTAGAAACTGGTTCTTGAACTACAGCCTGTCCAAAATTTGGTATAGGACTTACTGATTGATTTGTCGGTCCAAAGTTTGGTATTGAACTTACCGGTTGATTTATATTTTCAAAATTAGGTATCGGATTAACCGTTTTATCTAATTGATTAAAATTTGTACTTACATTAACATTATTAGATTTAGAATTATCATAATTAGGCATAGTCATATTATTAACCATAGGCTCTTGGTTAGAAACCATAGTATTAATTGGTTGAACATTTAAAGGTTGTGGCACAGTATTTCCTTGTAAATTAGAATTACTTGGAATATTATTAATTTCTAAATTACTAGGAGGAGCCATAGTATTTAAAGAATTATTAATATTATTAGGTTGAACTTGCATAGAAAGATTTCCTTTGTTAACAGGATTATTACTCTCTTCTTTTATATTTTTTCCTTTTTTCTTACCATTATTTTTATCAGCTAAAAAACCAATTACAGTAATAATTGCAATAAGTATTATTACCAAAAACCATATATAATTATCTTTTATAAATTCAACTATATTCATCTTTTTAATCACCCTCATATTCTAATAAAATAATATCATAAAACTATCACTTTGTAAATAAACATTCTAATTAATTTCAAATCTATCTTTAATAGAAGTATCAATTTCAGATAAAGTACTAACTAATATATCCAAAGATTTTTTATATTGTCCCCTATTAAATAAATCAGTAGCTTCATCAAGATTAACATCAACTTCTTGATAACTACTTCTATACCTATTACCATATACTATTAATCTTTCACACAACATAACTGTTTTTACCATATCATTAGTCTTATTATATATTTTAAAAACCAAATCTCTTGCTGTATCTACCCTAATATTTAATATTTTAATAACAATAGGTTTCTTATTAATTTCTTTAACTATCTCCCTAATAGCTTCATCTGCTTCCTTAAATTCAATAAAATAACTATTAGGAATAATTGGAATCTTATATTCTTTTAATTTAGCCTTAGCCTGCAACAACAATTTCTGTATCATAACATACTGTTCTTTAGCCCTATACTCATCATCTTTCATACTAGTAATTGACTTAAGCCTATAATCCAAATCATCTTGTAATCTATTTAACTTATTAGTAAGTCCTTCTAACTCAACAACAAGTTTAGAATAAGCAAAAGTTCTACCCTTACCATGTTCATACAAAGTTTTATAATCCTCACTTATCTTTTCTAAAGACTTATTAATAACACCAAATTTATTTATTTCATCATCAGATAAATCATAAGTATTCTTTATATCATCTATCTGAATGTAAATATCATATACTATCTTATTAATAGAATCTAATTTATATTTAAATTTCTTAATATTCTCTTTAAATAAATCCTTAGCTTCCCTTTCTTTATCAAAATTAGAAAACAAAGTATTAAAATAATCTAACATTGTCTTTAATTCAATATGAGCATCCCCTATTTCAAACTTAATTAAATTATCAACTATCTCAGATACCTTAGTTTTTATTTCTTTAATATTATACTCAATATTTAAATAATCCAAAGAATACCCATCCCTAGTCATTCTATAATACATAGTATTTAATTCCTCAATTTTACCAGGAATAAGAACCGTAGCCATAAGTACTAAATATGGTGTCTCATCAATATAAACTTTCATATTTTTTACTTCAGTTTCTAAAGATATAACCACTTCTTCAACACCAATATAATCATTCCTATCCATAAATGTTTCAAACTTTCTAAACAATTTATCAATATAAGAAAGTTTTTCCTTAATATTATCTTGTAAAGGGCCATAATCTTTAATATTTCTCTCAAACTTATTTTCTATTTCCCTATATGAAACTTTAAGCTTAGTAACAATATTTCTATTTCTTTCTTCAGACTTGGTTATAACCCTAATTTCTTCAATAAGTTCATTAGTTTGACTTCTAATAATCTCTATATTCATCTCAATCAAAGCAATATTTTTTAATGCTTTATCATACTCTTTTCTATCAATCAAAAAATCAGTTTCTGTAATAAAATCTGTTAAACCATCTATTTTATTTTCTTTAATTTCCTTAAAAGTATTATCCCATTCTTTTAATTTTTCTTTTAAAATATCTGTCTTAACCAATTCACGAACCTTAGATAATTCAGTCAATATAGGTACACCAACCAACTGATTTTTCTCATACTCTAATTTCTCTATAATAGATTTATACTTCTCTTTTTTCTTCTTTTTATATATAGCAAAAGAAATAATAAGCACGATAAAAAGCAACAAAGAAATAACAATAAAAATCATTTTTTTATCCATACTATCACTTCCTTCTTATTACCTATTCTTTATATAGTGTATCATATTTTTCTATTTTTTTATAGTATTTTTTTTTTAAATTCTTCTAATTTGATAAACTTCTTTTAATTAACTTAGCATGTATTACCGTTCTCTCCTTATCAGAATAACACGTACTTAACGTAAGAATCCTATCATCTTTAGTCAAATTAGTATTAAAATCAAATACACTTCTTTTCTTTATTACATCAAGAAAATCTTCAAATGCACTATCATTTAAAAAATCAGTTGTAATATAATAACTTTCAACAGGTATTTTGTAAACTGAAAATATTTGCCATAAAGTATTTTCTTTTTCTGTAGATATTTTAATAATATGATTATCTTTATTACTATACCAACTATATTTTAATGTATCATTAAGTGAACCAAACATAGTTTTATCAAGTCTACTATGAGCATAAATAATATTATTCTTATCAGATAAATCATTATCATTACGATAATCTAAAAATACCCATCCAGCCTTATTTACACTATTATCAAATGAATGATTTAAATAATAATAATTATCATTAGCCTGTACAAAAGGATAATTAATATTAGTATTATTAACATTTATCCAACCAACAGTATCTTTATTTTTAACCTTTAAATTTCCTATGTCAACATTAATCAAAGGAAAAGTAATATAATACCAATAATCACTTAACTCATCTTTCTCTTCATTAACTAGTTCAGTATTCTCATCATCAATAACCTCTTCTACTTCTATATTTTCAGAAATTTCTTTAATTACAGAAGACATATCCATATTATCTTTAAACCAAAATAATATCTTTAAAAGAGAATAAACCAAAACAACAATAAACACCAAAGTTAAAAATATCAAAACCCATTTTTTCCATTTTTTCTTCTTTTTTGCAACACTTTTCAAAGAAAGATTACTTCCATTCGTTTCATAAAAAATATCCATTTCTATACTATCAGTCTTATTATATACAATATTCTTATTCATATAATTCACCTTACTATATAATTTTACCATTTATACAAAAAGAAGTAAATTAATGAAATAATTTTTTTATAATAATTATAATAAAAAAAGCTAAAAATTAATTTAGCTCTTTAAACAACTACTTACCAACAGGTAAAACACTTATTGACTTGGCTACTTCTAAAATTTCAGAAGAATCCATTGTATCACTAACCACATAATATTCTATACCATTACTAAACCAATTAGCTGAATTATCATTTATAACTGCAAGTGAAGCACCAATAAGTTCAACTTCTCCATATGTTGGTATTATTTCAGGACTATTAGTTATAGAAACCGTTTCCTCTACCAAAACGAAAGAACTATCACCAGCAAATGTCAATATAAGTCTCTCTCCATTATCTACCTTTACTTTTTCCTGATTAGCCAAATAAGTATTAGTAGGTAAATACATTGGATAAATTATATCATCAATTGTAGCTGTCTCTTTTGTTTCAGTTTCCGTATTTTGCTGTTCTTCATTATTTTCCTCTTTAACTTCCGTATCTAAAATTGAACTTAAATCAAAATATGTATCATTAAAATCTGCTTTTAAATCTATTTTATTAAATACCATCTTAATTTCCACATTACCATCTTTGTCTAAAACTTCTACCCTAGTAGGCAAATTATTTGCATTAAAATATATTTTTTGTTTTTCTAATTTTGGACTATTTGGATAATTAACCCTAGTAGTAAAGACATATTCATTATCTTTAGTTTCAAAAACTCTTTCTTCATCATTATTAATATCATCTAACAAGCTAGATAACAAATATACCTGTGAATTATTATAAGGCCAATCACTTTGAAACTTAAAACTTTTATTTAATGACGGAGTAACAACATAGACACCTTCTGAATTTCTCAAAATAACTTGTTCATGATTATTAACAGTATTTACAAGTTCTATCTTATAATTATCATCAGCCTCATAAGAAACAGAAATATCATATGCATATACATCTTCATTATTAACTAATTCCATCTTACCATTTAAATAATACGATTTAGCTTTTTCAACAGCAGAAGTATATGACTTAAGTACATCTCCCTCACTTTTCTTACCACATCCAGTCAAAAATATTAAACATAAAAATATACCCAAAAAGATTTTTTTCATTATTTCACCTCTTATTTAATCTTTTCTATTGAAGTATATGGAATTATTTTACTATTATGATGAATAATTTTATCTTTTTTGTCCAAAATATAATTATATAAGGAGGAATATATGAATGCACTATTTAAAACAACATTAGTCTTAAGTATAATTGGATGTATCAACTGGGGTTTAGTAGGATTATTAAATTTCAATTTAGTAGAATATCTTCTAGGAGATGGATCACTACTAACTAGAATAGTCTATGTATTAGTCATGGCTTCAGGCCTAATAAATATAGGCATACTTACTAAAGACTTAGACGAAAAATAGGATAACAAATATCCTATTTTTTTATTGAAGCCCTAATTTTTTTAATTCCTCTATAAGTTTTAAACATAAATTTATAAAAAGAGTTAAATAACTTATTAACAACTAAATCAAACTCCCCTATATATTCAATAACATTACCACCAAAGCCTCTTTTAAACTCATACACACCATAATTATCACTATCAGAATTAAAGTCGCCAGATATACCACCAAAGTCATATAGAGGTAATTTCTTTTCCATTGCTCTTTTTATCATCTCAAATTGCATCCTATATTGAGCCATAAAATGCATATATTTAGAATATGTACCACCATAAGCATAATTTAACCTATCCCAATCATACATAAATACTCCTGCCGTAATAGGCACAAATTCTGACTGCTCTTTTTTTATTTCTTCATAAAGTTTATCATCCTTAAATTCCTCTAAGTATTTTTCCTTATCCAAATAAACTATAACCATAACAACGTCATCACCAAGATATTTAGCCAAATTTTTATAATAATCCATTGACCTATCAAAATGATTTTGTCTATTAGCAGTATGTTCCATAATTTTTTTAAATTCTATAAAATTATCCTCATTTACCTCTCTAACTACCAAAGGATATTTATAACACATTTTCAAACATCTTCTACATCTTTGATTCATATCTTTTTTTAAATCATCAAATTTCTTATCTTTAATATTTAAAACATACGACCACCTAAACTGTGCCTCATCAGTATATCCTATTGTAAACCCTCTATGAACAAAACCTAAAGACTTTAATTGAGATATAATTTTATCATTAGATTCCCCTATCGAATTACCATCCCTATCATGTTCTTGATAAAGAATATATGGATCTATCTTAATAGTAAAACCACCCTTACTTCTAACAAATAATTTCAAATTATTAAAAAAGAACTCTAATAAAGAAAAATCATCATAATCTAATAAAGGTCCTCTTGGAATATAAAACATTTTTTTATTTAATATTTTTTTTGCCAAAAGAAGTGCAATACCCAAATTCTTTTTACCATCAAAAACACCAACATAATAACTTTCCCATCCAGTAGTTTTCTTTACATTAGCCCACGATACAGTTTGATAAAAATTATATTTCTTTTGTTTTTTTTCTATTTTTTTAAATTCTTCACAAGTTAATTCTCTAAATTCCACAATAACACACCTACTTTATTTTAGTATATATTTCCTAAATAAAATTATACTATTAAAACAAAGTATTATCAATAATAAAAATTCATTAAAAATATTTTTTATATAAACTTTTAAAAATAGCTAAATGTATTTCTTCATCTATCAATATTCTTTCAATAAGTTCTTTTACATATTTATCATCTATTTCTCTAAGATTATCATTATAATTTTTAATAGCCATCTCTTCAGACTCAATATCACTTTTTAACATTGTTTTTAAATCTCTATTATATATTATTTCACCACTATTCCATAATCTTAATATTTTATCTTCAGAAACACTACCAAAAACAGGAACACCACCAAGTAAATAAATTGTTTCTCCAAGCAATCTAAGATGTATCATTTCTACCTCAGCAATTTTCATTATTATATCCTTGTATTCCCTATACTTATCACTAACAAAAGATTGATAAGAATACAAATGAATAGCACTAAGTTCAGAGACATACCCTGCATAATCATTTAATAATTTCGTAGCATAATTAATATTTTGTCTCTCTACCCTTATCTTTGGATAAGGTAAATCACTTTTAAATTCCATAACATCTCCTTTAATAAATATTATGAAAAGAAAAGATCTATATTACATAGATCCTACTAGTTTAATTATATATAAATATTGTTATAGTAAAAGATATCACTTATAAATGAAATAATACCATAGAAATTTATAAATTAAATCTTTTTTAATTTGATTATTATACTCAATATAGAAATACAATAAATTATTTCTCTAATAAAATGTTAATCTATACTACTTTCTTCACTTTCTAAATTCATTATATTTGTACTAAATAATTCATTTAGCATTTTATATTTATCACTTTCTTCTAACCTTTCTTCATAATATTTATTATTTTTCCAGTAACATTTTAAAACATACCCTTTTTCAAAATTTCTACCAATACCATTACAAGAAATTATTTTATATTTGTCGTCAACAATTTCAATTGCCGAACAATTAGATAACATAAGCCCCAACATTTTATTTTCTTTCAGTTGACTTTTAGTTGACTCATATCTTCCCTTTTCATCACAATGTGGAGTAACAAAAACATCAAACCAATTTAAACATTCTATAGATTCAAATTGCATCTCTTCATTATCTGAGTTACAAGAATTAAACCAACAAACTGCACCTGCTGAAATACCACATATAACCTTTCCACTATTCCATGCTTCTCTTAATATAATATCAAATTCTGTTTTTTTCCAAAGCTTTATCATGGCTTTTGTATCGCCACCGCCTTCGTAAATAATATCTGCCCAATCTACTAATTCTTTTACAAATTTCTTATTATACAGGTCACTAGCTTTTAAACATTTACAACTACATCCATATTTATCACCATATATTTTCTTCATAGTTTCATAATAACTATCTTGTATTTTATCGGAAAAACACATTGCATGAGCAAGAAACAAATAATTAGGATTCTTCTTGTTAGTTAATTTGATAATTTCTTCATCCATTATTTCTGTTTCATACATAGTTTGACTTCCATCCTCAAGAAATCTTCCATTTTCGCCACCACCAATTGCTACTATTTTTTTCATATAAATATCTTAAGTTCTCCTTTCATTATTAACCTTAATTACAATTTAAGTTTTTTACACTTTGTTCTCGGAAAAGCACTGACATCCCTAATATTTGTCATTCCAGTAGTATACATTATTAATCTTTCGAAACCGATACCAAAACCGCTATGAGGAACTGTCCCATATTTTCTTAAATCTAAATACCAATAATAATCTTCTTCCGTCATATTTAATTCTTCAATTCTCTTTTTCAATAACTCAAAATTATCTTCCCTTTGGCTTGCTCCTATAAGTTCACCAATCCCAGGAACTAATAAATCAGTTGAAGCAACAGTTCTTCCGTCTGGATTTGCTTTCATATAAAATGATTTCAATTCTTTTGGGTAATTTATTATGAATAAAGGTTTTTTATAGATTACATCTGTCAAATATCTTTCATGTTCACTTTTTAAATCGCATCCCCAATATACTTGGAATTCAAAGTCAATACCTTTTTTTACAAATATACATTTTTTTACAAATGTGCATTTTTTAAAAGTGACATATTTAGGACTTTACTTGCTAAAAAGGATATTATATATATTTACTTATTTTTTCATGAACAATTTGATTTGGATGTAATCCATCAAATAAATTATTTTGATTTACTACCCCTGACATACTCAAAAAAACAACATCTTTATATTCACAAAGAAATTTTAATAATTCAGTAATTTGGCTAATAATGTCTTGATTATACTCAATTTTAATTTTTATATCAACATTAAGTAATCCCAAAAAGTAAATTCTATCAGTATATTTCTTTGCAATATTAATTAATTTAACAACATTTTTCTGAAAACTTTGATATATTCTTTATTATTTTTTAATTTCAAAGCATCTTTTATTTCAAAAGCAAAGAATATATTAAATAATCAGTATTATTAATTCTATTCTTAAGTTCCATTTCAATTTCACATGAACTTTGTCCAAAAATACTTAGATAAAAATAAAATTGTTTGAGCATATCATTATTCTTAATCTATTATACAAACCAAAATATTCATTATTTTCTAGTCCATAAGTAATATTATCTCCATTAAAGTATTTACAATATCTTGTTCCATAAAGAATTAACTCCATTTAATAAGATAATTATATTGTATAAAAATTCTAACAAAAAATCTACAATTTGAAATTAAATAATAAAACAATTGCTTAACAAAATTATCAGTTTCAATATACTTTCATTAATATATACATATTCTTTCAAACAAAAATCTATTAATAATTTATCTAATATGACAAATCTTTATTACTCAAAAAACATTTTTGTTTTACAAATATTATGAAAAGAAAAGATCTATATTACATAGATCCTACTAAAACATCTTTTATATTTCTAAAAAAAACTTTAACAATATTTGCTTTCTTTATATTCTTAGTTATAATTAAATCACTTGAATTAAAATATTTTCCATCCTTATACACTGTTATTTTACCAACAACACTCCCCTTACTTAAAGGTGCTGTAACATTATCAGTTTCTATTTCATAAGTAAATTTAGCTTCATTATCTTGATTACTATTAACAATATTAATATCCTCTAAAGAAGAAATATCAGCATATTCTTCCTTACCTAAATTTATATATATATTACCAATCTTATTACCTTTTGAAATAATATTCTTAACACTATACATATTAAAACCATAATCCATCATAGCAATCGTATCTTTTGTCCTATTATCAGTATTATCTTCTTTCATAACAACAGTAATAAGTCTCATATTCCCCTTTTTACCCGTAGCCGTTAAACAATACCCTGCATCATCAGTAAATCCTGTCTTTAATCCATCTATATAATCATAAAATCTTACTAATTTATTAGTATTTACAAGCCAAAAACTATTAGATGTATTCTTTCTCAAATAATCTTCATATATCTTTGTAAAACTCAAAATTTTTTCATGTCTAATAAGTTCCTTTGCCATAATAGACATATCATAAGCTGTCGAATAATGATCTTTAGCAGGTAATCCAGTAGAATTAACAAAATTAGTATTTACAGCTCCAAGTTCCTTTGCCTTATCATTCATTAATTTAACAAAAGCTTTTTCTGTACCAGCAATTTTCTCAGCCATAGCCACCGTAGCATCATTAGCAGAAGCAACACAAATAGCCTTAACTAAATCTTCAACACTCATAATTTCATTAGGCTTTAAAAAAACTTGACTTCCACCCATACTAGAAGCATAATTAGACGTTACTACAATATCATTCCATTTAAGTTTACCACTTTCAATATTTTCCATAATAAGAATTAATGACATAATTTTTGTCATTGATGCTGGAGCAAGTCTCTCTTTTTCATTCTTTTTATAAAGTATTTCTCCCGTAGTAGCTTCAATCATAATAGCAGATTTAGCATTCTCAGCCAAATTAAGCTCATCTGCAGATACATTAAGAGGAATTAAAAAGAATAATAGTAACAAATAAATTTTTTTCATTTTTTCACCCAATAAATTATATGTCAAATATTTAAATAAATTAACCATTATTTAATATCATACACACTTCAAATAATTCCCAACATATATTAAATTTAAATTAGGTATATTTTCAAAATCTTTAGGCTTAATAAAACAAGTTTTCTTATCAAATTTATATATATTTGCTTTTTCTAAAATATCAGCTACAAAAAAACTACATACATATTTATCTTTAAACCTAACAGGTACTTTTATATATCTTAAAAAAACACCAATATAATCATACTTATAAATTTCTTTATTCTTCTTCATATAATTAATTATCTTTTTTAAAGCATTATACTGCTCTATAGTAACATCTAATTCATATATTCTACATATCGTATCCTTAAACTTAGAAAAAAATTCTCCACTCTTATGTTCCACAGAAAATCCCCCATTAATAAAAGAAGTATATTTTTTTCTTCCAAAACTATAAATAGTATTACAATTTCTATCTAAAGATATAGCAATATGACTATATTCATAATTAGTTATTCTTTTTATTAATCTACTAGGTATCGTATAAGTATGCATCTGAATTATATATATTTTACAATTATCTTTTTTCATATAAAACAACTCCCAAAATTAAATATAATCTATATTATTATCTAATTCCACTCCTAAAAAAGTTTTATCTCCATGACCAGGATACACTAAAATATCTCTATCATATTTTTTCATTTTAATTAAAGAATTTCTCATATCAGTTATATTTCCACCCTTTAAGTCACATCTACCTATGGCATTTTTAAATATAAAATCCCCAGTAAACATAACATTATATAAAGGAAAATAAAAAGTTAAAGAATCTTCTTTATGTCCAGGAGTATATATAACTTCAAAACAAAATCCATCTATATTATATTCACTTTCCTCTAAATTAGATTTATCATAATATTTTGTATTATATTTATCAATTATCATATCTAAAACCCCAATATGATCAAAATGTCTATGTGTAATTAATACTCCACACACTTTCTTACCAATTAAAAACTTATCAATATTATCAAAATCATCACCTGGATCAATAACAAGAACTTTATCATTAATTGTTAAAACATAACAATTCTCATTCAAAAAACCAACATTAATAACATCTATTTTCATATTTACCTCTTTATAATTATATCAAAAATAATATTATTAATCTACACCATATTAAATTTTTTGTCGGTCAATAAATAATATCATATTAAAAAAACAATATATAATATTTATAGGTGATATAATGTTAATTCCAACAGTAATTGAAAAAAGTAATCAAGGAGAAAGAGCCTATGATATATTCTCTAGAATTTTAAAAAATAGAATTATTTTATTAAGTGGAGAAATTGATGATAATACAGCCAATATTGTTATAGCAGAACTTCTCTATCTAGATAGCATTAACAATGATGATATTAGTCTATATATCAACTCTCCTGGTGGTAGTGTTTCTGCAGGAATGGCAATATTTGACACTATGAACTATATTAAAAGTGATGTTTCTACCATATGTATAGGAATGGCTGCATCTATGGCTGCATTTTTACTTGCGTGTGGAAAAAGTGGAAAAAGATATTGCCTACCAAATAGTGAAGTAATGATTCATCAACCTCTAGGAGGAGTACAAGGACAAGCAACAGAAATAAAAATAGTAGCTGAAAGAATTATAAAATTAAAAAACAAATTAAATCAAATACTATCAGAAAAAACTAATAAAAAACTATCTGAAATAGAAAAAGATACAGATAGGGATTATTATATGAATAGTCAAGAAGCCTTAGAATATGGTATCATTGATAAAATTATAACTACAAATAATTAATTTCTTAGTTTAAAATGAATATTATAACTATTCTCACTAAGCACTTCAAATCTATAACCATTTTGTTTAGCATATGTAATTATTTCAGGTAAAACCTTCAAAGTATTATATTTAGTATCATGCATAAGAATAATTGTAGGTTTATCATTTAAAGATTTAATTATTCTTTTATATATCCTATTTTTACCATAACCATTAACATCTCCTGAAGCCACATTCCAATCAAAATATGTATAACCCAAATTAGACACTTCACGAGTTAACTCCGTCATAATTCCCCTTTTATACTTTCTACTTATCGTATTTGAACTACCACCAGGAAATCTAAGTATATTAGAAAAATTACCCGTATATTTTTTAATAATTTCATTCATTTTATTAACATCATCAATATAATTTTCAAAAGAAGAATATATTTTTTTATAATTATGACTATATGTATGTACTCCTATAACATGCCCCATCTCATATTCATTTTTTATTAGATATTCATATTTAGGAAATTGATTAGTCACAAAAAATGTTGCCTTTACATTATATTCTTCTAAAACATCCAATATCCTCTTTGTATACATTCCAGGTCCATCATCAAAAGTCAAATATATAATTTTACTATCCAAAGGAAATACCTCATCATATAATATAACATCATCAACATTACCATTTTTTATCCCAAAAAATACTTGACAAAATAAAAAGAGAATAATAAATAAACTTAATATTTTATTCTCTTTTTTCCATTTCATAGTATCACCCTACTATAAATATATTTCTAAATAATTGTTATATTCTTACTCTTTTTTTAACATATGGATTATACGTAACTACAGGAACATAATCACTTCCCAATCCAAAAACATCACACGTTCCAGACATAGATTCTGTTAATTTCTTTATTTCATCTATTTCTTTATAATTATTACATCTACATATAATAATCCCAAATGGTATATCATTTTTTAAAGCACTCTTAACAACAGTCATAGTACAACTACAAGGATAAACTCCAACAAGAAGACTACATCTAGAAACATCAGTTTCTTCTGTAAATTGTTCTTTATGATATTCTATCCTAGAAGGTAGAGTTTCTATTAACTTAGGATCATATACAGAAATAGCACCACTTAAACCCCTTTCATTTTGATATTGCTCAATATATCTAGAAAATATAGGAAAATACCCAGTCCCAACTTCTATAACATTACCATCAAAAGAAAATCCCTTATTTATCATATAATCAAAAAAACTATAATATATACCATATCCAGGCAAACGTCTTCCATTTATAAAATTTTCTTCTATAATAACTTCTATAGGTATTTCACGATACATTAATTCTTTTAATTTCTTTTCTACATCTTCATCATTAATAAAGTCAAAGATATCTTTCATAATTATAATTCCTCTCAAAATTAAGACAAAATATAATGTCTCACTAATCGATGAAATATAATAACATACAACAAACAAAAAGTAAAGAAAAAAGAGTTCACCAACGGTGAAACCTCTTTTTAAAAAAAGCAACAAGATCCAATTATAATAGCTAATAATATATAAAGAACAATTACAATTAAAAACCCGTTACCACTACTACATCTATTATTACAAGATGACATATTTAAAACCTCCTATTCTATATCCAAGCACCAAGTATGATTATTAATAAGATAAATAGCACTAAAACAATAGCAGCAGAAGAACCACAATTTCCCATATTAAACACTCCTCCTTTTTATTCTTTTCTAAATTATTGTATGGCAATATTATTTAAAAGGTTCTTCTTTATAAATAATTAATTTAATTTAATTTATAGAGTTATGATTATTGTCTATTTTTTGTATAATGTATTGTTTTTTAGTCTATTTTTTGCTAGAATATTAATGTAATTTTTAGAAAGGAAGATATAATGGAAAAAAACACAAAGAAAGACAAGACTACTAATTCTAAAAAGAAAGTAGAAAAAGAAGAAAAAAATATTAATAAAAAAGAAGTTTCTTTAAAAGAAACAAAAAAGAAGGTTACAGATATAAAACATTTGAATCACGACAATGATACAAACAGAAAAATATGTTATGCCTTCCTAATTGGGGTAATTATTACTGTAATTGTAGTAATTATAATATGGCCAAAGAGAATTGCTACTTTAAAAGATGGTACACAACCTATTTTAACAGTTAACAATAAAACTTATACTGCTGATGATTTATATAACGATATGAAAGATACATACTCAATCAATATTCTAATTAATAGTTTAGATAAAATGATACTAGATGAAAAATATAAAGAAGATAATGAAATGAATGATAGTGTTAAACAAACAGCTGAATACTACTATTCAATGTATGAACAATATCAAAATATTACAAAAGAACAATTCTTAGAAAATAATGGATTTAAGAGTGAAAAAGAATTTCTTGAATACCTAAAATTAGACTACAGAAGAAATCTTTATTATGATGAATATGTTGAAAGTTTAATTAGTGATAAAGATATTGAAAAGTATTATAAAAATGAAGTTTTTGGTGATGTTAACAGTAAACATATTTTAGTTTCTGTATCTAGTGATGATACATCAGAAAATGAAAAAGAACTATCAGATGAAGATGCCAAAAAATTAGCAAATGAAATAATTGATAAATTAAATAAAGGTACTTCTTGGGATGATGTTATTGCAGAATATAAAGACAAAATAACTGCTGAAGAATTAGGATATCGTGCTTTCAATGCTTCATTAGATGCGGCATATTTAAAAGAAATGAAAAACCTTGAAGTAAACACATATAGTAAAACACCTATCTTATCTTCATATGGTTACCATATTGTTTATAAAATTGATCAAAAAGATAAACCAGAATTAAAAGATGTTAAAGAAGATATAATAAATATTCTTGTAGAAGAAAAGAAAAATGATGATAGTAACCTATATCAAAAGGCATTAATTAATCTACGTAAAGAAGCAAAATTAGAATTTAAAGATACAGATCTTGGTGAAAAATATAATAAATATATCAGTAATTATAAATAATCTAAAAACTATTAACAAGATTACTTGTTAATAGTTTTTCTTAACAAAAACAGGACTTTTCCTGTTTTAATTATCTAAATATTCTAAAGCATATAAAGCTGACGTTGTACCATCATTTACAGCTGTTGTTATCTGTCTAAACGGTTTAGTTCTAATATCTCCAGCTACAAATATTCCATCTATCTTAGTTTTCGTATCAAAAGAAACAGCATAGTTAAATTTATCTAAATCTATTATTCCCTTCAAGAAATCACTTTGTGGCATAAGACCAATAGAAATAAACATTCCATCTACTATAATTTCATTCTCTTTCTTACCATTTTTGATAATAATTTTTTCTAATTTATCATCACCAATAATTTTACTAACAACACTATTTGTAATAACTTCAACATTAACTTTTTGTTTTAACTTATCTTGTAATATTTTTTCACCTGTTAATTTATCTTTATCTTGAATTAAATATACTTTTTCACACATATCAGCTAAAGCAATGGCATTAATAATTCCTGTATTACCACCACCAACAACAGCAACATGTTTACCTTTATAAAATGCACCATCACACGAAACACAAAAATGAATACCATTTCCTATTAGTTCAATTTCATTTTCTAAGCCTAACAATCTATATTTTACTCCAGTAGCAATAATTACTGTTCGTGCTTTAAATTCATTATCTAGTGTTTTAACCGTATGTAATTCTCCGGGTATTATATCAGTAACTTCATCTAATTCAATATCCACACCAAGTTTATCAACTTGATTATACATATTATTAGCAAGTACAGAACCAGATATACCTTCATAACCTGGATAATTTTCAACTAAAGGGGACGAAGATATTTGTCCCCCAACAGTTTCTTTTTCTATAATTAACACTTTTTTATTAGCTCTAGCTAAATATATAGCAGCCGTCATTCCCGCAGGCCCAGCTCCAATTATAATAGAATCGTACAAAATTCACCTATATTTTAAATTCTTCAATATGTTTTTTAATATTAGATAAATTAGCAATTTTTTCAGGTTTACCATCAGTTAATATAACTAACGTTGGTGCTTGTTTAACACCATATTCTTTTGTTAAATCAACATTTTCTTCAGCATCAATATATTTATAATCAACTTTAGCTTTATCTAAAAGTTTTATAGCCATCTTACAATTAGGACAAGTTTTTGTACCAAATAACATTATCTTATTTTCATTTTCACATTTCTTATCTTTAGGCAAATGTGAACAATTTAAGTCATATACTTTACGCATAGAAAATTCTTTTGATTTACCATCATTCCAGTTTCTAACTGGTCTATAATATCCAGTAATCCTACTATAAACTTCCGTATCACATCCACACTTTGGACATTTATACACTTCACCAGTAATATATCCATGATTTTTACATACCGAATATGTTGGTGATAATGTATAATAAGGTAATTTATAATTTTCCGCAATCTTTCTAACTAAATTAGCAGCTGACTTCCAACCATCTAATCTTTCTCCTAAGAAAGCATGAAATACAGTACCAGAAGTATATAACGTTTGAAGTTCATCTTGAATATCCAAAGCTTCAAATATATCAGAAGTAAATCCTACTGGTAAATGAGAACTATTCGTATAATATGGCGTATCATCATTAGAAGCAGTTATAATATCAGGATATTTTTCTTTATCCTTCTTAGCCAATCTGTAACTAGTAGATTCAGCAGGTGTTGCTTCAAGATTATATAAATCTCCATATTCTTCTTGATAATCTGATAATTTTTCTCTCATAAAATTAAGAACATTCTTTGTAAATACTTGGGCATCTTCATGAGTCAAATCATCCTTTAACCATTTAGCATTCAAACAAGCTTCATTCATACCAACTAACCCTATCGTAGAAAAATGATTATTAAATGTACCTAAGTATCTCTTCGTATATGGATATAATCCTTCATCCAATAATTTTGTAATAACATTTCTTTTTACTTTCAAACTTCTTGCGGCAATATCCATCATTTTAGTTAATCTATCATAAAAATCTTTTTCATCTTTAGCTAAATAAGCAATTCTAGGCATATTAATTGTTACTACACCAACAGAGCCTGTTGATTCACCACTTCCAAAATAACCTCCAGATTTCTTTCTTAACTCTCTTAAATCAAGTCTCAAACGACAACACATACTTCTAACATCAGAAGGTTCCATATCAGAATTAATATAATTTGAGAAATATGGTGTACCATACTTAGCAGTCATTTCAAATAACAACTTATTATTTTCTGTCTCCGACCAATCAAAATTTCTAGTAATAGAATATGTTGGAATAGGATATTGAAATCCTCTACCATTAGCATCTCCCTCTATCATTATTTCAAGAAATGCTTTATTAATCATATCCATTTCTTTTTGACAATCTTTATACTTAAAATCTACTTCTTTACCACCAACAATACAATTTAACTCTGCTAAATCATTAGGAACAACCCAATCTAAAGTTATATTAGTAAACGGTGCTTGAGTACCCCATCTACTAGGTGTATTAACTCCATATACAAAAGATTGAATACATTGCTTAGTATCATGATAAGATAATTTATCATTTTTAACAAATGGTGCCAAATATGTATCAAATGATGAAAATGCTTGTGCACCAGCCCATTCATTTTGCATAATTCCTAAAAAGTTTACCATTTGATTACATAAAGTTGATAGATGTTTAGCAGGACTAGAAGTTATTTTTCCAGGAACTCCCCCTAAACCCTCTTGAATTAATTGTTTTAAACTCCAACCAGCACAATATCCAGTTAACATAGATAAATCATGAATATGAATACTTGCATCACGATGAGCATTAGCAATTTCTTCATCATAAACTTCACTTAACCAATAATTTGCTGTAATAGCTCCAGAATTAGATAATATTAAACCACCTACAGAATAAGTAACAGTAGAATTTTCTTTAACACGCCAATCAGTTACATTTATATAACTATTTACAACATCTTTATAATCTAATACCGTAGATTGCATATTACGCATTTTCTCATGTAATTTACGATATAAGATATACGCCTTAGCAACTTCAGCATATCCCCCTTTAATAAGTGTAGATTCAACAGCATCTTGAATATCTTCAACGTTTACAATATTATCAACAACTTTAGATTCAAATTCTGCTGTAACTTTTAAAGCCAAAAAATCAATAATATTCTCATCATAATTTTTATCTTCAGCCTCAAAAGCCTTAGTGATAGCTTCAGATATTTTTTTAATATCAAAGGCTACTATCTTGCCATCTCTTTTTCTTACTTTATACATATACTTTATCTCCTTCATTTTCATTCATTAAATCTCTTATTTTAACATTATGATATTTTTCCTTTAAATCTCTCTGAATACTTTTAAGTTCATCAATAGTAAAACCATGAATATTTTTATCAAGAACATTTTCACTTAATCTAAAATTCTGTAAAAAATACTTAGGTTTATCTCCTATCAATTTTAAAATCATTTTTATAGACTCAATATCATGATATTCTTTCATAATAGTAGTCCTAAATTCATAATCAATTGAAGAATTCTCTAACAATTGAATACTTTCTTTAATATTATCTATTTTTATTTGATTAAGTCCACAAGTAACACTATATTTACACATCTCATTCTTTATATCCATTGCAACATAATCAACTAAATTCTCATCAATTAATTCTTTTAATATCTTTGAGTTAAAACCATTCGTATCCAATTTAACTAACATACCAATATCTTTAACTTTTTTAATAAAATCCTTCAAATTATGTTGCATAGTAGGTTCACCACCAGATATAACAAGACCATCAATTACCCCTTTTCTCTTCTCTAAATATTTCAAAACTTCCTCCGAAGAAATATATTCATTTCCAACATTCTTATCTATCAAACTAGAATTCTGACAAAAAGGACATCTAAAATTACACCCCTCCGTAAATATTATTGCTGCCACCTTATCAGGATAATCTAATAATGTTACTTTTTGCATTCCTACTATATTCATACATACTCCTTAATATAAACAAGTCCCACATAATTATCAACTAGTTCTATAATACTTTCTCTTATTTTTTCTAAACTAAATTTATCTTTCAATCTAATTTCTAATATACATCCACCATTAAACATTTTCTGATATAAATTTAATTCTTCAATACTACAATTAACCATAGCATTCCTATAAAAATCATTATCATTAATTCCCTTTATAACACCATATATAGCCTTATCCAAATCCATAAGTTCATAATTAGCATCATTAACAATAGCACTAAGCGTAAAATTAAGTTTATTATCTATAGACAATAATATAATCTTTTTATTTATATATTTTATTATTTTTAACATAATTTCTAAGTATTTATCCTTATCTATCATTAATGCACATTCATACAAACCAACCAAATTTATATTTAAAGTACCATTCTTAATAACTTTTCTTATCTTCTGACCATAATCTAATTTCTCATCGTCAAATATATTCCCATCAAATAAATAATTATAATTATTCTTAATCTTATTTCCCATATTTTCATATACAACAAGCAATTCATTCTTAGTAAATTCAATCAAATTATCCAAATCATTATAAAAATCCTTATTAAGTGCTTTATGCATAAAACCCAATCTAGCTATATTTATAGAAGTATTAGCAACATTCATTCTTCCAACAGATATACTTTCAGAATAAATATTTTCATATATTCTACTACCATCACTAAAATATTCTACATCATAATTATTATTATTTTCTTTATTCAATATATTTAATTTTATATTCTTACCTTCATATATTAATTTAACTATCTTATCTATATCAGATAATTCACATACTTTATATACAACACATATATTTTCTAAATAATCAAATTCATCTACTAAATCAAGAATAATATTCTTAATAATATTACCTTCATAAGTTTTATTATTACCAATGGATATACTATAAAGACTATTCTCTTTATAACTATCAATTAATAACATAACTATTTTTTTAATATTAAGTAACATATAATCAAAAACATCCTTAATAGATTCATCATACACCACTTTTAATATATTAAATAACATATCATTAACAAATATATCTCTATAGTTATCAAGAATAATTATTATAGACCCTTCTTTATTTATCCTATCCTCAATCTTCTTTATATTAACTAAATCTATAAATCCAAATAAATTTAAACTATCTAATAGTTTTTTAATAAATATTTTTTTAAACTTATCTATATAATATTTACTAAGAATATCATCAAAACTATTAATACTAACTTCTCCATTTATCTCTTCCTTAGATTTTTCCATAATATTAAGAATATCAAACAAGCATTCTTCCCTATTTACAAGTTTTCTTATATCTAAACTTGTATTAGAAAAGTAACCTAAATGAAAATATGAAAAATTATGTATATATATTTTTCCTTCTTCAAACGCTCTTACATATTTATTATCTAATATATAAGCTTTCGTATATTCTGTAGAAATAATACTTCCAAATTTTTCTAAATTTTCACCAGTCTTATAATTACTCGTATCTACACAACCAATTTTTTCAATAGCTTTAACAAACTTATGCTGTTGTTTTACAGCAAATGATTTTCTAGATTCACTTCTTCTTAAACGATACCCAGAAAAGCTATCATATATATCATTATAATTATCCCTTTTAAGTATCAATTCTATAACATCTTGAATATCTTCAACATTAATTGTTTTTCTATCTTTATAATTATTATATATATATGATAATGTATCTTCATAAACTTTGTTAATATCATTATTAGAATAATCCGAAGGTGTACTATCAAAAGCATTCTTTATTGCAACAGCAATCTTTAAAGAATTAAATTCCACTCTCTGGCCACTTCTCTTAACTACAACTAAATCTTCAAGAGAATGATTATCTATAAGTATCACCTACTTTCTTTACTCTGTATTGATTATAACATACCAGCGCAAAAAAGCAATGTTTTTTTTACTATTTTTTTAACTTATTTATTTTTTTAAAAAAACATTTCTTAAAAAAACAAACAAAAAAAACATTTTCCCTTAATATTAAAGGAAAAACGTTCAACCCCAAGTTTACATCACTTTACATATAGCAATTATTCTGTTTTAAGAGTTACTACTGTTAATCCATCATTAAACATATCACTCTTAAATGATAAAACATTTTTATTATATTTAAGAGTATCATAAACAGCATGTTTAACAATACCTAACCCATGTCCATGTATAATAACTATTGTTCTATTCTTTAAAAGAACATTTTCTAAAATAAAATCATTAGTAAGCATCCTAGCATAATCTCTATCACATCCATGCAAATCTAATCTAGGATAATTCTTTAAAAATATATCTTCTTCCATTACTCTCCTTTATATATAGGAAGACTAATTGTACATATAGTACCAACATTCTTTTGAGACTTATATTTCATAGTACCAAAATGTGACTGAATTATCTCATTAGAAAGACAAATTCCAAGTCCAGTACCATTTTTCTTAGTAGTATAAAACATAGCCTTGATCATACCCAATTCTTCCTTAGTCATACCCATACCATTATCTTCTATTTCTATTTCAACATATTTATCAACATTAATTGTACGTATACTTATTATACCATCATTTACAATAGATTCCATACTATTTTTAAGTATATTTATAAAAACTTGTTTAAGTCTATTATAATCCCCTTTAATTAAAATATCATCATAATTATTATCATAATTAAGAACTATATTATTTCTAGTAAAAAGTATCTTAAATGATTCATATATATCTTCTAACAAAAGAGTCATATCAATAACTTCCATCTCTACCTTTATTTTACTATAATCCATAAAATCTTTCATAATATTTAAACTTCTATCTATCTCTGAAGATATTATAGGAATATATCTCTGTAATTTATCTTTATTATTAACATCTAACATATCCAAATATCCTTTACATACAGCAATAGGATTCTTTATCTCATGTGTTAATTTAAAAAGACCATCTTTTAATTGTTTCTGTTTTTCCATTTCACTAACTTCCTTATATAAAGAAGTTATCTTATCAGCCAAAGTAAACAAATATATACTAGCAAAAGTTATAATATATAAAAATACCACAACTACTAATATCTCAATTACATTATTAATATCATCTACAGGTGTAAAAAAATACTCAAAAGACAAAAAGAAACCTTGCACAGTAGCTACCACGGTTAAGTATGAATTTTTAAAATCCTTTCTATTACAAAGTATAAAATAAGCTACATAATATATAAAAAACTTAATACTAAAAAGAATCAAATTCATTTGATATTGATAACAACTAATAACTATAATTATTAAAGAAAGAACAATCCCAATATGATATTCCTTCTTTAAATATGCAATAACAATAGGAATATTTGCAAATAAAAGAATAATACTATCTAATCCATAATTAAATTCTATACTCAAGTATAAAGAAGACAACAACGTAACTATCAACAAAATTTTAGAAATAATTTTATTATTAGATATATTATAACAACTAAAAACAAAATATATAAGCATCGGATAAGTAACAAGTATCGTATTCAATATTATATTATTAACCATTTCTATCACCAAATACATAATACTACATTATTTTTGCATATTTTGTCGAATTTTGTAAAAAAAAGAAATATATTATTTTAATTCATCAATATATTTCTTTAACTGTTTAGCATTCTGTCCATATATAATCTTCAACTGATCATCTATTTCCACAACACCCTTAGCCCCTAATTTTATAATTCCTTCTTTATTAGCCTTAGTAATATCTTTTAAAGTAACTTTAAATCTAGACATATCAACTTCTGTCTCAACAATATTATCTTTACCTCCAAGATATTCAACTAATTTATTAAATTCCAATTTCAAATCTTTTTTATTACTCTTCATAATAGCAAAAGCAATTATTAATAATACTACTATAACTATTACATATTGATATATTTGCATAAACACCTCTCTAGTTAATTATACTATAAAAATTTAGTTTTAACAACCCTACCTAAACAAACCTAAATAAATTATAAAAACAAAATATATTAAACAAATAATTATTCTATTAATATCTATACCCTTTTCATCAGAGCTTCCCAAAACAGAAGATACTATAATTCCTCCAATAAGACCACCTATATGTCCAGCAACATCAACACCAGTTGAAATAAAACCAAATATTAAATTGATAATAACAACCGGCAATATTTGACTCTTAATAACATTACCAAGATATCCCCTATAATTATATCCAAAATATAATAAAGCCCCAAATAAACCAAATATAGCTCCACTAGCACCAACAGATACGGTATTAACATTAAAAGCTACAGACAAAAGGCTTCCAGAAATACCACTCAACAAATATATAATAAGATACTTTGTCTTACCAAAAAAGTTCTCTACTTGTGGTCCTATAATATATAAAGCATACATGTTAAAAAATAAATGTAATAACCCAGAATGTAAAAACATAGAAGTCAATAATCTATAATATTCACCATTCTTAACAAGAACATCTAAATTAGCACCATATTCAATTAATACACCCGTATCATTACCCATACCAGTAATCAAGAACATAATAAAACATATACCCATAATTATATAAGTAATATATGGTGTCTTCTTAGAAAATAATTTATCTAACTTAGCATTTTTCTTAACATTACTCTTATTAATATCATCTGTAATCTTAAATAACAATTCCATTCCTTTTTCTTTATGTCCAGTTTTTTCTACAATATCAGGAAATATTTCTAATAAATACTTATTATTAATATCTTTCATTTTATTAATAAATACACTCATAAAATGTTCATCATCATTAGAAATATTAACATTATCACCTAAATCAACATATATATTTAAAACACTCATATTAAAAGAAAAAGTCTTTCTCTTTAATTTATTACTAATCTGCTTAGTCCTAAAATAATCATAATTAAGTTGTTCATTATTATGAATATAATGAGATACAATTCTAACTAACTTATAATCACTCTTCATATTTTCTAACCATATTTCATCATTAACCCCTCTTACTACCACAGGATTATAATTTTTCTCAGTTATAAAATAATGAACTAAATTCATAACAACAACATCTTTTCCCGTCATTTTTATATTCTCCATTTTTCACCTCGTAGTAATATTATAGAACAAAAGTTAAATAAATTCAACTAACAACCACAATTATCTTTACCTACTAGACTTAGAATGCTATAATTAAATAGTGATTTATATGAAAAAACAAACATTTATAGTTAATGAAGAAGATACTTTAATTAACATAATATCATCTTTTAAAAAAGATTTATCTAAAAAAACAATCAAAAACTATATTACTCATAAAATGGTAATGGTAAACAATAATGTTATAACTAACACCAATTACCAAGTACATAAAAATGACATCATAGAAATAAATTATAATAAAACAGAGATAAAAGATTATAACTTAGAAATATTATATGAAGATAATTATCTAATAGCCATCAATAAACCATGTAAATTATTATCCATTTCCAATGATAAAGAAAAAAACATAACAGCTTATCGAATAGTTTCTGATTATTTAAAAAAAGAAAAGAAAACAAATAAAATTTTTGTAGTTCATAGATTAGATGAAGAAACATCAGGAATACTTATCTTTGCCAAAGATCAAAAAACACAAAAAATCATGCAAGATAATTGGAATAAATTAGTAAAAAAAAGAGGATATATAGCTATTACTGACAATAAGATCAAAGATAAAGATACCATCACTTCATATTTAAAAGAAAATAAACAAGGATTTGTCTATTCAAGTAAAAAGGAAGACGGAAAATACGCTATAACCCACTATGAAGTAATAAAAAGAAATAATAAATATAGTATACTCCAAATATATATAGATACCGGAAGAAGAAATCAAATAAGAGTTCATTTATCTGAAAATAATCATCCTATCATAGGAGATAAAAAATATAAATCGAATGATAACACCATAAAAAGATTAGCCTTACACGCTAATATATTAGAATTTACTCATCCCATTACTAAAAAAGACATTTTAATTAAAACAAATATCCCAAAAGAATTTAATAACTTAATTTAACAAAAAGACATCAATCAAAAGATTAATGTCTTTTAATATTACCTTTCTAACATAATAGTTACAGGCCCATCATTAATAAGTTCTACCTTCATATCTCCCCCAAAAATACCTGTTTCCACCTTAATACCATATTTTCTTAATTCTTCATTAAATTTATCATATAAAGGTTTTGCTAGACTTCCATTTAATGCATTAATATAACTAGGTCTTCTCCCTTTACTAGCATCACCATACAAAGTAAATTGACTAACAGATAAAATACTAAAAGACTTATCCAATAAACTTTTATTCATTATACCATTCTCATCATCAAACACTCTTAAATTAACAATTTTATCTACCATATACTTAATTGTATCAAAATTATCTCCTTCAGTAAAACCAACCAAAATCATTAATCCTTTATCAATACTACCAACAATATTACTATCAACTTTAACATTAGCCTTATCACATCTTTGTACTAAAACCCTCATTAAAACATCTGCCTTTCAATCTTTACCACACTACCAATATTATATAAATCTTTACAAAACTTATCCAATACATCTATATTTTTAACTAATACCGTAACCGAAAGAACTTTTAAACTACTCTTATTTAAAGTAAAAATACTATCAATAACAACATCATTAGAACTAGCCTTAGTAATAATATCTAACAAAATATCATCTTCATTTGTATATATCAATAAATCCGTAGGATACTTCTTATTAAGATTATCATTCCACTTAACATTAATCAGCCTTTCATCCAAATCCATAATATTTTTACAATTACTTCTATGAACAGTAATACCCGCTCCTTTTGTAATATATCCAATAATATTATCACCAGGTATAGGCTTACAACAACCACTTATTGTAACTTTAATTGAAGACATATTCTCAACCAAAATATCACTATCTACTTCCTGTTTCTTTTTACTAATCCCCTTTAAATTAATACTCTTCTTCCTTTTTTCCTCTTCTTTAACAATAGATTTAATCATATTATCAATAGTATATTTTCCCATACCTAAAGACATATAAAATTCATCTATATCTTTTATCTTATAATTATCAAACAATTTATTTAAATATTTATCCTGAAACATTTCAAAAGTAATATTTTTCTTTTTTAAATACCCATCTAATAAAACCATACCCCTATTTATATTATCATCCTTCTCAATTTTAGAATAAAATCCCTTAATCTTATTTTTAGCCTGACTAGTAACAACAAAATTTAACCAATCTTTATTAGGACCATTAGATAACCTACTAGTATTTATCTTAATAATATCCCCCGTTTTCAAAACATAATCAAACGGTACAATATTATCATTAACAATAGCCCCAACCATCTTATCACCAACTTCACTGTGTACTTTATAAGCAAAATCAACCGTTGTAGAACCATTAGGTAATTCAATAACATCCCCCTTAGGAGTATAAACAAATATAGAATCATTAAACAAAATATCTTTCTTAACACTACTTATAAACTCTTCAGGAGTACTAGAATCCTCATTTAATTCAATAATATTTCTAAATATAGCTAATTTTTGATCCATAGCATCCTTACTATCACCACTAGTATGTTCTTTATATGACCAATGTGAAGCAATACCATATTCTGCAACCCTATCCATATCATAAGTCCTAATTTGTATTTCAAATAACATACCATCAATCCCAAAAACAGTCGTATGTAATGATTGATAAAAATTACTCTTAGGCATAGCTATATAATCCTTAAATCTCTTAGGAACAGGCTTATACTTAGAATGAATAAGACCAAGGGCTAAATAACATTCTTGTTCCGTATCTACCAAAACACGCAATGCTAATATATCATATATATCATTAAAAGATCTACCCTTACTAAGCTTATTATATATACTATAAACACTCTTACTTCTTCCTTTTATTTCATGCCTAATACCATGTTCTTTCAAAAGAGAACTAACCTCATCTAACATTTTACCAACAGCTTCATCCATTTCCGTTTTCTTATAATTAAGTTTCTCCAAAATATCAAAATAAGCCGAAGGATTAAGATATCTCAAACACAAATCTTCTAACTCACTCTTAATTTTATACATACCTAATCTATGTGCAACCGGAGTCAAAATTTCAAGTGTCTCACGAGCTTTTCTTTGCTGTTTCTCAGGAGAAAAAACATACAACGTTCTCATATTATGAAGTCTATCAGCAAGCTTAATAATTAACACTCTAACATCACTTGCAAGACCAACAAGTATCTTTCTTTGATTAGCAGCCATCTGTTCAGAATCAGAATTAAAATTAATTCTATTTATCTTTGTAACACACTCTACTAAATTTGCAATATCATATCCAAATAATTTCTCAATCTCTTGAAAGTTACCATCAGAGTCTTCTATCGTATCATGAAGTAAAGCCGCACAAATAGCCTTATAATCAGCATTAACATCGGTAAGAATATAAGCAACATTTAAAGGATGTGTAATATAATCATCACCAGTAATTCTCTTCTGAGTAAAATGTTTTTCCTTAGCATAATTATAAGCTTTCTCTATTATTCTAAGTTCATCCTCATCATCATTATATTTACGAACCTTTTCAATCAAATCATAAAACGTAATATCATCATGCATATATATTCACTTCCTTCTTATTCACTAAATATTAACAATTAATCCCCTTAACCTTAAGTTCACTAATTTCATCATCATCATCTATCTTCTTAGGTCTCTCTATTTTTCTTTTTTCTAAATAATACCATATCTGATTAGATATAAATATACTAGAATATACCCCTGCTATAAATCCTACAAACAAAGCAACATTAAAATTAATTATCTCTCTAGCACCAAAAATCATTAATACCACTACTGGCAATAAAGTAGTAATTGTTGTTAACATAGTTCTATATAAACATCTTCTTATACTAATATTAACTAAATCTTTTAAATCATCTATCTTACTAATATGATTATTATATTTATCTTTATAATTCTCTCTTATCATATCAAAAGTAACTATCGTATCATTAATAGAATAACCTATAATAGTAAGTATAGCAGCTATAAATATAGACGTAATTTCTATCTTAAACACACCAAATATTAAAAACGTAATTATAACATCATGAAGTAAAGCTACTATTGCCGAAACAGCATAATTAAATTTAAATCTAATAGAAACATATATAACAATACCAATAATAGCAAATATCAAAGATTTAATAGCATTCTTAGTAAGTTCTATCTTAACAACCTTACTAACAACATATATATCACTATCTAAATCATATTCTTCTTTAATAATATTACTAAGATTATTAATCTCATCTTCTCCCAAAACCTCATCTATAACAATATTAATATTACCATCATCATTATTAACACTCTTAATTGTATAATTATCATCAATCATATTTTTAATATCATCATATAAATTATCAGAATATTTATTAATAGTAATACTAGTACCACCAGTAAAATCAATACCAAAATTAGGCTTACTAACTAAAGTAATACAAGTTCCTACAAGTATTAAACCAAAAGCTATCATCATAAACTTAAAATTATGTAAAGAAAAATTAAATTTTTCATAAGGAATAATAATCTCCTTACTCTTTACTATCTTACCTTTCTTAAGACCAATAAATAAATATGGATTATTATCAAACACTTTACTAGATACAAATAACTTTAAAATCAATCTAACAAGATATACCATTACCAAAATAGTAACAACAACACTAATAATTAACATCGTAGCAAATCCCTTAACAGAACTTTCTCCTAAAATAAATAATATTATAGCTACAATAATCGTTGTAACATTAGCATCTATTATACTAGATAAAGAATTCTTATTTCCAATTTCAAAAGCCTTATCTGAACTCTTACCAATACGTAAATTTTCTTTAATTCTCTCAAAACAAATAATACAAGAATCAACAGCCATTCCTATACCAAGTATCATTGCCGCAATACCAGGTAAAGTTAATACTCCTCCAATCAAATAAAACAATAAAAATGACATAAAAGTATATAAAATCAACCCTATACTTGCTATAAAACCAGAAAACTTATATATAGAACAAATTAATATAATAACAAGTATAATACCTATAAGACCAGAAATTAACGTTTTATTCAAAGAGTTTTCTCCAAATGAAGCCTCTACCGTTCTAGAAGACAACTCTACCATATGTGTAGGCAATGCCCCAGAATTAATTAAATCAGTCAATTTTTTAGCTTCATCTTTAGTAAAATTTCCCTGTATAATAACATCACTAGCAAAAGCCTGTTCTACCCTAGCAGCAGATAAACATCTAGAATTACCTTCTCCACAATTTGATATTTCATCCACATATCTATCACCATCTTGATAATCAAGCCAAATGACAATAACATTATTAGTCATATTCTTAACTTTTTTAGTCACATCATAAAACTTATCCGTATCTTTTATATTCAAACTAACAGCAGGCCTTCCACTATTATCATAAACAAGTTTACATGATCCACCCAAAACATCACTAGTCATCAAAAGATTATCATTATAATCCCTAAAAGAAAGTACAGCTGTAGAAGATATAGTCCTCCTAGCCTCTTCAATATTTGTAACTCCAGCCAATCTAACTCTAATTCTATTAGTACCCTCTATAGTAATTTCTGGCTCACTTACCCCCAATATATCTATTCTCTTAAGAAGAGCTTGATAAGTAGAATAAATCATATCACTATCAATATTATCCCCTTCATTTAAAGGCCTAACCTCATATAAAACTTCAAATCCACCTTGCAAATCAAGACCATAATTAGTTTTATTTATAAGTGGATATATAAAAACACAACATAAAACTAAAACTATAACACTAATAATTAAAGTAATACTAAACTTTTTCTTGTTCATAAACCCTCCGTATATCCAAAGTAATTATATCATTAACCATCATAGACAAAGTTAAATCAGAACTACCTCTCCATTTATTTAAACTCAAATATTTCCAAATATCAATATCACTAACTTCATATTTATAATAATTATTAAGTCTTCTCTTAACTAAAAAAACAGGTTTCAATTCCCTATATAATTGAATTTGACTATCAAAATTCATTTTCATAACCACTACTCACACTCACCAATACCAGGTAATTTAACTATATATTTATTCTTATTTATAATTATTACAAAATCATCCGTAATCTTATTATTATCACAAGTATAAATATCATTAGAATCATATGGATTAGCAAAAGACTTAGCTAAATATTTATTTTCCATTAATTCCTTAATCTTAATCGAAGAAACATTACCCATAGTATATCTATTATCAGATACATACAATCTAGCTGCTTCTTCAATACTATTACATAACATTTTTAAATTATTATCCTTATTCTTATTAATAACACCAATAATAGAAGGAACTATAACCATAGATAAAATTGCCAACAAAGCTAATGTAGCCAATAACTCAATTAAAGTAAAACCATTTTTCTTCATATATAACTCCTATATATAAAAATTATATACCATAATCAAATAAGAAACAAGAAAAAAATAACTATTTTTCAGTAGTTACTTTTTTAGTTTCATTTCCTTCTAATTTCTTTAAAACTTCTTTAGTTACTTGAATAGACTTATTCTTAACTTCCGAAGCAGCTTTTTCTAAAACCGGAGTTCCCTTTTCTTTAGTATACTCCCACAAATCATTAGCCTTTTCTTTTAATAACAAAGCTTTTTCCTTAGCTAAATCTAAAGCCTTTTCTTTATCTAAATCAGTCAATTCATCCTTAAGTTCATTTATTTTCTTAACAATATTATCCTTAACCTCTTCAGTATCAATATTTTTAGCCTTATCTAGTAATTCACTAATCTTTTTAGATAAATCACGTCTTAATTCTTCACCCTTTTTAGGAGCTAAAAGCATACCTATACCTGCTCCTAAACCAAGTCCAAAAATAAATCCCATTCCTTTTTTCTTACTCATCTTCATCATCTACCTTTCCTTTTTTAAATATCTTATCAATAAATAAAGTAATTCCATTTGTAACCTTTTCACTAATCATAGCCAATTTATCAGTAGTAAAATCAATTATAGAAAATAATCCATTTAAAGAATCAACCTTATTACTAATATCATCTACAACATTTTCAATTTTATTCATAGTAATTATTAACTTTATACTTAATACTATTAATACTATAATTAATATAGAACCCAAAATATACAAAATCATTGATAATATCTCATTCATTATTCATCATTCCTTTCTTTATACATTGAATCTACTAAATCAAAGAAATCATCTTCAATCTTAGCCTCTTGTTTTTCTATAGCAACAGGTTCATCTATTTTTTCTTCTTCTTCATATAATTCCTTAGTTGATATTTTCTCAGGAACACTATCTATTTCATTATTATTAATTATATTAACTTCTTCCTTCTCTTCACTCTCAATTATATCTTTAACATCATCCTTCTCATAACTAACCCCAAAATCTTCATAATTATCATAACACTTTTCAATCGTAAGTTCTTCCTTAGAAGGAGTATCTAATGTTAAATCATAAAGTAAATCATCTTCATTCAACGAAGATATCTTTTTAACTTCCTTATATAATTCACAATTCTCACACATCAAATTATCTTTAATATCATCAACCAAATTACCAAAAGCTTTCTTTCTAACCGTCTCAAAATCAACTTTCTTAGAAGACCTTTTAATATCTCTTTTATCTTCTTTTTTCTCCTTAACCTCTTCCTTAGTATAATTCTTATCTAATATACCATATACAGGAGAAATAACTGGTGAAGCCTTAAACTTAGGTTTCTGCTCTTTTTCTATTTTAATAGGTTTAGGTTCCATATAAACATTTTTAACAGGTTCCTGTCTAGAATATGATGTATTCTGCACACTCTTAATTTCCTTTATAACATTTTGATTATTAGTGTTATTTCTCCTAGAAGGCGTCATTTCAAATTCTTTTTCAAAATCTATAGGAATAGAAAACTTTTTTTCTTCTACCTTAACTTCTTCAACCTCTTTTTTCTTAGGTAGTATAACCTCTTCTTTCTCAATAACATCTCTCATAACCTTAGGTAACTTATATTCTTCCTTTTTTTCTTCTTCAAGAAAAACCTCTTCTTCTACTTCCTCGTAGTCACTAAATAAATCTTTAATTTTATCAAATAATTTCATTATTATACCTCTTTCTTTTATTCACCATCAGGAAGAATATCTTCTTCTTCACTAGTATACTCCTCTAAATATTTCAAGAAAGTACTTTCACTATCATTAGGTTTATCAAGTTCATAAGTAACTTCTCCAGACAAATCAGAACTATAACTCAATATTTTTTCAATCAAATCATCATTATAATTAATATTGTTTAAAATCACTAGAGAATTAGCTATAACATTATTCAAATTATACTCATCAACATAAAACTCTACTTTAGAATAATTATACACTATTTTAACAAAATAGTCACTATTTTTCTTATCAATACCAATATATCCCTCTTTAGTTCCATTAATAATATTCTTATAATAATAATTATAGTTTTCACTATCTTTATAATTTAATTTATTTTTATAATAAAAACTAACCACATCAACATAAAGATATACCTTCGTATCACCAATCATAAAAACTTGATTATTATCATTATCAACAATTTGTCTAACACCAAAAGGTAAATAGAATTTATATCCACTAGAAACCGTATTCATTACATAATTTTTATCATTTAAAGTGTTATCAATTATTATATCAACACTACTGTTATCTATTTTAACACACCCAGTAAGTAAAAAGATCACAAACAATAAAAGCCAATTATTTTTCTGCATAAAACACCCACTTTTGTTAGTATAACACCTATTAAACTCTTAATTTTAATCTATCACATCTAAAGACAATTGTCAATATAATAACATCATAGTAGAAAGACAAAAGACTAGCACTCAAAACTAATCTCATTATTTATTTTTATACATTTCCAAAATGTCTAAAAATTTCTCTGGTGGTTCACAAGAAAACTCCATATATTCATGTGTTCTAGGATGAACAAATCCAATTTTCCTAGCATGTAACATCTGTCCAAATAAAGGATCTATTAACTTTTTAGAGCCATATACCGGATCATTTATAACAGAATGTCCTATATAATTCATATGAACCCTTATCTGATGTGTTCTACCAGTAAGCAATGAACAAGTAATCAAAGTAGAATTTTTATACCTCTCTATTACCCTAATATTAGTAATAGCATCCTTAGAATTATCAGCTGTAACACACATTTTTTTTCTATTCTTAACATCTCTTCCAATTGGAGCATCAATCGTTGCCGTATCTTCTTTAATCACTCCATCTACCAAAGTAATATATTCCCTCTTTACACTTTTCTCACTTATTTGTTTAGCCAAATCGACATGAGCCATATCATTTTTAGCCACAAGAAGCAATCCCGAAGTATCAGCATCAATTCTATGAACAATACCAGGTCTAATAACACCATTAACTTGACTCAAATTATTACAATGATACATTAAAGCATTAACTAACGTATGTGAATAATTACCTACAGCAGGATGAACTACCATACCACTAGGTTTATTAACCACAAGCAAATCATCATCCTCATATACTATATCTAAAGGAATGTCTTCAGGCAAAATATCTATTTTCTCTTTATATTCAAAATCACATTCTATCAAATCATCCACTCTAACAATATAACTAGCTTTAACACTCTTCCCATTAACTAAAATATTATTATCATTAATTAATTTTTGTATCTTATTCCTACTAATATCTAACTTATCAAGTAAATATTTATCTATTCTAATCCCATCATTATCTATGACGTTTATTACATTCATCACGAATACCTCCCACTAAAATTATTATTATACCACACACAATAAAAGTATCAGCCAAATTAAATATTGGATAATCATATCCAAAAATATTAAAATCTAAAAAATCGATAACATATCCCAAAAAAACTCTATCAAATAAATTACCAAAAGCACCACCCAATATCATTGCATAACACACATTATATAACTTACTTCCATTCTTATTATCTAATATATATTTAATAAAAAAGAAAATAATAATCATAGTAACAATTGTAATAATTACCGTATCATTACTAAATAAACTCCAAGCTATCCCCGTATTCTTAGCTAAAGTAAGTCTAAACAAATTAGGAATAATATCAATAGAAGACTCTATCTTTAAAGCAAATATTTTAGTAACTCTATCCATCATAAAAAACACAATTGTAAAAATAGCTATCATCATATCACCCTTATTTTCTATATTATTAAACCTTACCATTAATAACACTTGATGAAGAAGAAACCTTAGAAGAAGAACCACTACCAGAATCCTCAGAATATGTAAGAGGTAAATTAGTTAAAGTTTTCTTATTTACACCATATTTAATACAATCATCTAAAGAAGCAGAATAATAATACACATAATCATCATCCCTATATATTTTAATATTACCATCACATCTATTATTATTTACCGGATTAATCAAATCATTTCTTGATATAATACCACTTCCTACTATATCATCAAAAGACTTAATAGTAACATATACATTAACAACCCCATGTTCCTTATTTATTTTACCAACACTATTACTACCAAATTTTAAACTATCCGTATTCATACTTATATACATATCAATAGCATTACCAACATCATTCATAAAATTATTTTCTAACTTTTTTTTAGCATTTTCCTGACTAGCCATGACTCCTACAATAGATATACCACTAACTAAAGCAAGAATTATTATCGTAGCCAATAACTCCACTAAAGTAAAACCTCTATTATTCATTTTGTCATCTCACTTTCTATAAAATATAATATCAAAGATTAAATCTATTTACAATAATTTTTCTAGACTTTTTAATGACTATTTGTTATATTTATAAAGAAAAGAGGTAATTATGAATATAAGTAACAGCTGGACTGATTATGAATGTATAGCTACAGGTGATGGAGAAAAACTAGAAAGATGGGGAAATGTAATATTAAATAGACCTGACCCACAAATAATATGGAATAAAACCAATAACCCAGTATGGAATACTTGGGATGGCTACTACGAAAGAAGCAAAACAGGTGGAGGTTCATGGCACTTCAAACATAAATTAAAAGATTATTGGACAATAAAATATAAAGATTTAACATTCAAAGTAAGTCCCACTAATTTCAAACACACCGGAATATTTCCAGAACAAGCAACCAATTGGGACTACATTATAGACAAAATAAAAGAAAGCAATCAAAAAGAATTCAGAGTACTAAATCTATTTGCCTATACAGGTTGTGCTACCATGGCCGCATCAAGTGCAGGAGCTAGTGAAGTCGTTCATGTCGACTCTTCTAAAGGAATGATTGATTGGGCCAAAGAAAATATGAAACTATCAGGATTAGAAAACAACAGAATAAGATTTATACAAGATGATGTACTAAAATTTCTTGAAAAAGAAAAAAGACGAGGAAGAACTTATCACGCCATTATTATGGATCCCCCTAGTTATGGAAGAGGTCCTAATAAAGAAGTATGGAAACTAGAAGATAACTTGCAAGAATTATTAAATAAAACAAAAGATATATTAGACAAAGATTTTTCCTTTCTATTAATAAATTGCTATACAACAGGCTTTTCCCCTACATCACTATATAATATCTTATCATTAACTTTCAAAAACAATAAAATATTAACAGGAGAAATAGGATTACCAGTTACCGAAAATAACTTAGTACTTCCTTGTGGCATATATGGAAAAGTATCAAAATGTTAACATAATTTATGAAACAAACCACTTACTAGTCGTAGAAAAACCAATAAATATGCCTGTATGTAGTGACGAAAGCAAAGACTTAGATCTCCTAACTATATTAAAACAATATCTAAAAGAAAAATATCATAAACAAGGTAATGTATACTTAGGACTCGTACACAGATTAGATAGACCAGTCGGAGGTATTATGGTATTTGCCAAAACTAGTAAATCAGCTTCTAGACTATCTAAACAAATAGCAGATAAAGAATTCAAAAAAACATATTATGCAGTTATTAAAGGTAATCTAAAAGAAAAAGATACACTAATAGACTATTTAGCAAAAGATAACAAAAAAAATATTTCCTTTGTAACAACCAAAGACAAAGGAAAATATTCCAAATTAGATTACACTATAACAGACAAAGTAGACAATTTAAACCTAGTTAAAATAAACTTAGAAACAGGAAGACCTCACCAAATAAGAGTACAATTTTCAAGCAGAGGATTTCCCCTATATGGAGATATAAAATATGGCAATAAAAATGAATTAGGAAACATTGCCCTATTTGCTAAAGAACTAACTATACATGACCCAATAACAGATGAACTACTTAATTTCAACATTGAATTACCCAATAATTATCCATTCACATTATTTAAAAAATAAAATGCCATAACATAGCATTTTATTTTTATTTTACTAAAACATTTACAATTTTATTCTTAACAACAATTATTTTTATTATTTCTTTACCTTCTGTATATTTAATAACATTTTCCTCTCTTAAAGCCTTATTTTTAACATCATCTTCCGTATCATTATCACTAACTTTAATTATAGCTCTAACCTTACCATTAACCTGAACTGCAATATCTCTTTCGCTCTCATAAGTCAATTCATCAACATAAGTAGGCCAAGATTCATAAGCAATCGTATCAGTATGGCCCAATATACTCCATAATTCTTCAGCCAAATGAGGAACAATAGGACTAATCAATTTTACAAAATTATTTGCATATTCAAGAGGAAATACTTTCTCTTTATATACAGCATTAACAAATATCATCATTTGACTAATTGCCGTATTAAAATTCAAAGTCTCATAATCATTAGTTACTTTCTTAACCGTTTGATGATAAATTTTCTCCAAGTTTTTATTTTCTTCATCTCTAATAACATCTAGCTCAGTATATAATCTATATATCCTATCTAAAAATTTAAAAGCTCCATTAACACTATCCATATTCCATGGCTTATCAGCTTCAAGTGGACCCATAAACATTTCATAAAGTCTTAAAGTATCAGCACCATAATTAGTAACAATATCATCTGGATCAATAACAAATTCAGGATATCTCTTTCCCATTTTTATTCCATTTGATCCAAGTATCATTCCCTGATGAACTAATTTCTTAAAAGGTTCAGCACATGGAACAATCCCCTTATCATATAAATAATTATTCCACATTCTAGCATACAACAAATGACCAACCGAATGTTCTGGACCTCCAATATATAAATCTACAGGCATCCAATGTGAAAGTAATTCCTTATCAGCCAAAAATGTATCATTATTTGGATCTATATATCTTAAATAATACCAACTAGACCCAGCACTACCAGGCATTGTAGAAGTTTCTCTCTTTCCACTCTTACCATCAACAATAACATTTACCCAATCAGGAGCATTCTCAAGTGGTGCTCTACCATTTTTACCAACATAATCATCCAATACAGGAAGTTCCAAAGGAAGTTCAACATCAGTAAGAACTTTAATAGTACCATCTTCCATATGTATAACAGGAATAGGTTCCCCCCAATATCTTTGACGAGCAAAAATCCAATCTCTAAGTTTATAATTAACCTTTTTCTTACCACAATTATGTTCTTCTAACCAAGATATAATTTTTGTAATAGCATCTTTCTTATTTAATCCATTTAAAAATTCAGAATTAATATGTATACCATCACCAGTATATGCCACACCTTCTTGACCACCATCAATTACAGGAATAATTGGAATACCAAACTTACAAGCAAATTCATAATCACGTTCATCATGTGCAGGAACAGCCATAATGGCTCCAGTTCCATAACTCATCAAAACATAATCAGATATCCATATAGGTATCTCTTTATTATTAACAGGATTAATAGCATAACTACCAGTAAATACTCCAGTCTTATCTTTATTTAATTCTGTTCTCTCAAGTTCACTCTTACTTTGACAAACCATTTTATATCTATTGATTTCTTCTTTTTGACTATCTATAACAATACTATCTACTAAAGGATGTTCAGGAGACAATACACAATAAGTAGCCCCAAATAAAGTATCAGGTCTAGTCGTATAAACTATAAAATCCTTATCACAACCTTTAACCTTAAAAGTAACCTCTGCTCCATTACTTTTCCCTATCCAATTTCTCTGTACTTCTTTTGTAGACTCAGGCCAATCAACCTCATCTAAACCACTTAACAATTTCTCAGCATAACTAGGTATATCAATAACCCATTGGCGCATATTTTTTCTAATAACCGGATAACCACCACGTTCGCTTTTACCATCAATAACTTCATCATTAGCAAGAACAGTACCAAGTTCTTCACACCAATTAACAGGCATATCTACATATTTAGCATAACCATCCTTATAAAGTTCTTTAAATATCCATTGTGTCCACTTATAAAACTTTGGATCACTTGTAGATATTTCCCTATCCCAATCATAAGAAAAACCAAGTCTCTTTAATTGTTCTCTAAAATGAGCAATATTCTTCTCCGTAAACTCCTTTGGATGATTACCCGTTTGAATAGCATACTGTTCAGCAGGCAATCCAAAAGAATCATACCCCATCGGATGTAAAACATTATATCCCTGCATTCTCTTCATACGAGCCATAATATCCGTAGCCGTATACCCTTCAGGATGACCAGCATGTAATCCAACACCAGAAGGATAAGGAAACATATCCAATACATAGTATTTAGGACGAGAAAAATCATAAATATCCGTTTTAAAAGTTTTATTATCTTCCCAATATTTTTGCCACTTCTTCTCTATTTTCGTATAATTATACATCTTTTCCATCCTCCTGATTCATTAAATTATCTTCTTTTAAATTATCTTCTTTATATATATAATATCTTCCTAACAAGCCATAACAAGCAATTATCAAAAGTATCAAAACAACAACAGCTATACACACCTTTAAAATAACATTTTTAACCAAATAAACACTAATAATATATGTTGTAGATATAACAAAAGAATTAATAACACTATAAACAAACCTAAATACCTTCTTATTAATATTCTTAGGATCTATACCATAAATACCAGTTAAATAAACAAGTTCAAGAGGAACATCATCTTCACTATTCTTATTTTTTTTCTTACCATTCTTCGTATTATTTTTCTTAACCTTTTTATTTTTCATACCACTAGTAGTAAACACAAAATACATCAAAAGAAATAAAATTATAAATACTATTAAATATTCAATTATAATACTTAATGCCCTAGACATACACATCACCTCATAAAAAAATTATACATTATTATTCTAAAAAAAACAATAAATTACTTATGATAAGATTCATTATTATGATTAATTTATGATAATGTCTTAAGTGCTGGCATTTGAAAATGTCCTAAACT